>Ga0268360_1000200_pt1 | contig 125338 bp, 95 predicted proteins | sample BioMet11_FD_192465 | JGI IMG/M metagenome (GOLD analysis project Ga0268360, IMG submission 192465) | Sewage microbial communities from Oakland, California, United States - Biofuel 11 (Illumina Assembly) | ecosystem: Engineered > Wastewater > Sewage > Unclassified | place: USA: California... | reverse complement strand
GAAGGCCGGGGTTGTTTTTGTTCCTCCGGCTGCAATAGATCCGGCGTTATCTTAAGCGGCTGCAGAAGCCCGGCGTTGGGTCAATTTCCAACCGGCGTTTGGGTCATTTTTATCCCGGCGTTGACAGAACTGTAGTGCGTCCGAGTACAAAAGATCCCGATGCTGCATATGATCTTGATTTTGTTTGCCAGCTCAAAAACAACCGAGATGGCCTCACAGCTGAAGAATTGTGGAAGAAGGTTGAGTATATTTTAACCACCAGCAACCTCTATGGTGGCAAATTGACAATCTATGATAAATGTTTCACCGTCAAATATGCCGAATTAGAAGGTATAGGCTTTTCCATTGATATTGTACCTGCAGTTGATGAAAATGACGAAAATAAAAATCAGTTACGTTTAAAAAGCAATAACCCCAACTTAATTGATACTGCAATTGCTATCCCTAAGCACTGTGAAAAAAGTTATAGCTGGATTACAAACAACCCTAGGGGATATCGCACATGGTTCGAGGATATTAATAAACCCTTTAATGATTTTAGCCGTATGCAATATAGAGGGATGCTGTTGCAGGAAAACAAATCGCTATATGCCTCTGTTGAAGAAATCCCAGAAGGGCTTGAGCGTTCTGCTATACAGCGTGTAATCCAGATTTTGAAATACCATCGTGATGTGTACTACAGTAAGTTTAAAAACGGCGATGATATTAAGCCGATTTCTGCCATTATAAATACAATTGTTACTCATATTTCGTCCTCTGCTCTAACAACCAATATATCTGCCTTTGATCTTTTGGATTATGTACTGTCCGAGTTTGCTACATATGCAGAGCATCAATTCCTCACGGAGGCAAAATTTGCTGAACAATATCATGACAAAAATGTAATTGATAGAAAAAATGGCAAGTGGATCATAGAAAACCCTGCAAACCCTGAAGACAACCTTGCCGATAAGTGGAACCAAAATCCCGATATCCCAAATTATTTCTTCAGGTGGGCAAAGATTATGCAGAAAGATCTGATCAATTCACTTAAAATTTGCAGTGATGAGGACTTCCGGGCAATATCTGAGTCAGCGTTCGGACAGAAGGCTGTGGCAAATACATGGGGAACAAAATACAACAAGGTTTTGCCAAAGCCTATTTCGGGTGTCATTCCTGCCAAACCTTGGAAAACGGAATGATTTTTACCTTAGATACCATTAAACCACAGATTGCACATCTGTTGCATGAATATCCTGATCTGGCAGTTGTGCAATCTGATTCCCAATTACTAAGATTGCATGGTCGCATCTTGGTTCATAGAGAATTTAATGATTACACATTACATAAGACATATATTCTAGATATTCTCATCCCAATAGGGACCGATGAGCTTCCCACTGCTATTGATACTGACCGACAGGTCAGGCAGGACTATCACCACTATTATCAAGATGGCAGGCTCTGTTTGGCAACTGACTCACAAATACGCATTCGTTTTGTTGACGGGTTTGATTTAGCTGCTTGGGTGTCAGAATTCGTAGAGGTATATTACTTTTCATATGAATATTATGAACGCTTCGGGATTTTCCCCTTTGGTGAACGTAATCACGGATGGCATGGCATTATTCAGACTTATCAAGACCTTCTGATGACCAAAAATTGCGTTGATACATACAAATTAATGAATTTTATAAAGAATCATGTTTATCGTGGTCATCACTATTGTCCATGTGGAAGTGGGAATCTATTACGCAAATGCCATGGGCAAAAAATGTTACGCTTCTACAAAGATGAACGTATTAGAAAAATCATGATAGATGATCTAGATTATTTGTTGAAGTTGGCAAATATAAATGAGCACTAATAATATAAAAAAAAGACAAAATGAAGATCGAATGCTACGTTATCAGTATGCCTCACGCAGTTATTATAATAGTGCTGAAAAACTAAACGACCTAGTTTGGTTGATCGTTGTTTTCGCATGGTCAGTAATTTTTTGGCATGATAATCTTTCTTTTAGTAAAATATTTTCCGTTGGCATATGTTTTTTTGCAGACATGGTAGCTATGATTCTCAACTCACAAATTAAAAAAAATGTATACTGGGCTTCTGCTCTTCGGAAGTACTTTGATGCATATGTCCTTGGTATTAATATAGATCAGTTTAAAGAATCTGAAATAGAAAAACTGGAAGAACTCTCAATCAAAGCAACTAAAAAATGCGTTGAGAAAAGTAAAGAACAAATGTCCAATACATGTTACGATACTCCTCCTGGGGTTCATAACTGGTATGAATTTTCACAGACGTTGTCAGAACAAGACGCAATATACGAATGCCAAAAGCAAAACTGCTGGTGGAACAAAAAACTAATGTATAAAAGGATTCTTTACACAATAATCGTATTATTATTATTATTCATTGTATATCTTGTCTTTTATTTGTTTATTAAAGCGAAAACTGGAATTCTGCTGTTTTTTTTCAGTTCAAGTGGACTAGTTTTAAAGTGTGTTGAGCGATCTATAGCAAATTGCAAATATTATATGCTTTCTTTAAAAATTGATGGTGCTTTAGAAGTACTTACGAATAGTCGATCTGATGAGAACATCAAAAATCTGCAAACCCAAATTGACGCGCGTCGTTCGATGCTTGTTCTTGAAAGAAACTTCATTCATAAACACTATGCTAAAGAATATACCGAACTTTTTGATGACATCAGAAAGGTTAAAAAAATAAAAAGAGCTAAATAAATTTTGTGTATGTCAACGCCGGGATAAAAATGACCCAAAGGAGATGCCAACAAAATCTTTGACTTGGTTTTAGCAACCATATCGGGACTATCTTAAATTTTGTGTAAAATACAAACAGGCACAAAACGAGGCGTTTGAAATATAGGTCTGATGCTGCTTTCAGTTCTGGGCCCTTTTAATTATACCCAATAGCGACAGTCGTAGATAGCCATATTTTAAGCTATGCATTCTATCTGACATCGGAAACCTTTCTCAGATCGTGCCTTTGAAAAACACCTTTAGCTGGAAGCTGGATCATTCCACTTGAATATGCCGCCTGAAATGGTCCGAGAAACCCCATAGGGTCAGACCTACATAATTCACATGTCACCGGGTCTTTTCAACCTTTTTCCACGGTTAAACTGTAAATTCTATGTCCGCTTCAAATCTTCCGTTTGCATTGTTAACATCAGAATCAGACGGAAGCGACGACAGGCCCCTATTCCTTCAGCTTATCCCGCTGTATCGACGGCAGAAATAGATTCATTACTATAATTTGTGCAAGTCTGCCACTTCGTGCATTCTCTTGTTCAACACATTTTTCTAACATTCTCAATAACAAACAACTTGATCGTTTTAAACCAGCAATATATCCTCATTACAGATACAGCCTATTTTTGCAGCCAACTCTCTTAATTGTTCTTTTATATCTGAAGATAGTGTTAATTTTAAAAGTCTATTAATAATCTCTTCCCAACCGCAACAAATACAACTTAGAGAATTTGTGCCTCCAATATATATTAGTAATTTTGCCATAGATTCAGGACATTCCTCTGTTAGCTTAGTTTCTTTAAGGTCATAGATTAAACTACCTATATCTAATTGTACCGACGGCATTTTTATAGCTATTTCTACAGCTTCCGAAAATACAGAAACCTCCAATAACGGCAACCACTCTAACATATTTTCAATTTCTCCTAGTACAAGTTCTACGGGTACTCCATTGATTCTATTTTCCCAATACTTTTTAAGCCAGCGTTCCCACCAACTCTTTTGCTGCTCCTTCTTAACATTGCGTAAAAAACATTTTATTTCTGTCGCCAAGGAAATTTTAATTTCATTTCCACTGCAATTTAAAAGCATCGGTATCCATTCATTAATTGGATTTTCAACAAAATATACTATTATTCGGACATACTGTGTGATGAATTGATCACTTATAATTAAAAGATCACTATTAAGTCGTGCAACTGCCTTTAAAAAATGGGTTTCAAGGTATTCAAACATTTCAGGAGTAATATTATTCTCAGTCAGGAATCCTTCCCACACAGCTTGAAAATTAAGTTTGTCTTCCAAATCAAAAAGCGGGATTATGTATTTTCTTGTCCACTTTTCATCTACTGAAAAAAGGAAGTCCACGCTTCCAGCAAGGATAGTTCTACCCAAGACACCATTCTCTGTTGGATCATTAACAATATCTAATAACACGGTACAATACTCAGCGTTTAGAGACCCTAGCATCGCTTTTTGAGTTTTAATATATATATTCAGACTTTTTATCCAATATCTAGCAAGCACTCCTGGAGTACTATTAATGGCTAGTCCATATAAATCCCCATTTTCTGCAGAGGATGGAATATCTTCAATAGAATCTAAAGATTGCCACATGTCAGCAGCAATTTTATTTACATCTTGAAGCAAGTTCAATATATAAGAATCATCGGCATTATTAAGAAATGATTCAAATATCAATGCAACTTCAAATTGGTGTTTATTGCGTAGTTCTATTTCTCCCATAATAATTAGCAACCGTTTATATTCATCCTCACTAAATTTTACATTTATCCATGCAAACATCAATCCATTCCAGAGATCAGAATCCAATTTCTTATTTTCTATTAGGCATTCAGCAAGGGCAAACCCCCAACAGCTATCCTGCTTTGAGGCTTCCGTGATAACAGAAATAAGTCCGTCACGATCAGGACCATTCAATTCAGTCTGCTTAAAAGAGATTATCTCTCCTAGCAATTCTTTAGGTGTTTTCGCAAGTAGTTCACTAATAGTAAAAGGGCTAGATGGACCATCATAATGCACTGGAATCGAGTGCTTTTGATCTGGGTGTTTTAGGGGCTTAAAATCTGGATATATTGCCCAAAGATCATTCAATGCTTTGATTGCCAAGCTACAATGTGGATCTGAACTATTTAACCAATGCAACCATATGAAGCGGTAATATGAATTTTTTATTTCTGTTTTTTCTTGATTACTTTCATCATAATATTTGGTATAGACAAGTATAATTTCAATAATTTTTTTTCGTTGTTTTTCAGACGCTTTTGGGTATAACATATGTATTAGACGGAATATTTCGTGATGCGCAGCATTGTCAAAGATATCTATTGAGCTAAGCAAAAAATCAATTTTTTCTTCATCTGCAAGATCAACACGCACAAACAATGCATGGACTGCTAGACGCCGCAACAAAGGTGAATCAGACTTTAAAAGCTTATTATACCATCTTTTGATTTCCATTTGCTCGCTGTTCAAGGCCAAAAATTCAAGGCTATCGCGAATACAATCTATTAACACATCAATTTCAGTTGGATGCTTATCTTGTTCATTTATCTCTATAGCGTTACGAAAATTACTAGCGCTGTTATAATTACGAGTTGCCCTGTTCCATGAACATAATATCGAATTTTGTTCCTCTAAAAATCTTACAATATTTTCTAGGAGAGGATCAGATAACTGTTTAAGATTTGGTTTTATATACTTTTTCCAAAATTTGTTAAGTAAATATCTATCCGCGTACGGGCGGACTTGTATATCTATTCTACTTAACAAACTCGAATCCTTTAAATCCTTAAAAAGATTAAAGTCAAAAGCATATGGCCTAAGAGAAAGTCGACACCTAGCCATAGGACAAAAAACCAACAGTAATTCATTTATCATTTCATGTATTGCACATTGTCCACCCAAGTTTTGCAGCAATAAATATGATCTTGCGTTTGTTTTTGGAAGAGACTCCATGAGTATATATATCCAACGCGACAATGCAGCATTATTTAAGGCTTCCTTAGGAGTTTTAGTAGGATTGAACATCAAAACTAATCTATGCCAAAAATCATGATTTAAGCGCAAATTATGTTTAGCGATTAAAAGGAATATATAATCAGCATGGTTTATAGCATAATTTTCAGCTAACCAGTCTGCTAACTTCAAATCTATATCACTTAATGACCCATCTTTAAATAAAGAATTCAGCAGTTCGCGACTGTCTAACCAATCAATCCATTCAGGTGATCTAGCTGTACTAGTAAAATAGCCAGTTAAAGTATTATCCTTGAGTGCAAATTCAATAATACTTATATCTTCCTCATTTACAGGTGGCTTTTTTGCCGCAAGTTCTCTTATTACCCGCTGCCATTTCATATACCCACGCCTTATAATATCTGAAAACGCGCGCACTCCCTCATTAAGGATGCTGAAATCATTTTCATCTGGTTTTGGATACAGAATAGGTTTAATGCCTAGTATATTCCAGTGTTGTAAATCTTCATTTTCTCCTATTAAAGCATATCTTTCATAGGCACCATTTACTGGCAGTGCCCTAGCTAAATATTTAATAATTGTATCGTTATGTCGGTAACCAACAAAAAGTACAGTGTAACTCCTAAACATTTCAAGCAGAAATCGGCGTGCCCATCCTTCAGTAAGGTAAGCTCGTCCAAAATCTGCATCTGAAAGTATCATCCCCGTATGTTTACTAAGTGAACCATGAAGATGAACTATACCAGTAAAATCTCCACCTAGAGGCAATGCAGGTGCACAAAACATTTCAGGTATTGTTATAGAATCTCTCTCAGCAGCCCCTTCAAATAATAAATCATAATTTGTTGTAACAATGCGTATTTGTTCCATGTCAAGATAAAGTTTCAATAGGTAATGATGGAGATTTGTTGGTTCGATATCCTTATTTTTTGAAAGTATATCTTTGGCTCTATTATGAATATCTACACCAGCATGTTTCAATATTCCTAAAAAATGATCTTCTGTATCCTTGTCCCGATCAAATGAGTAGCTAGTCCCCTCAGCTATAGCTAATGCTAATTCCTCAAAATTTGGAAGTTTTGCTGAATCGCCCATCGATACTCCTGCTCCTGCAAAAACAACTAATTTATTATTACGTAAAGCATTTATCAGAGATTCAGGGAATTCTATGCCTTTTATTTTCATTTTAACGCAGGACAGCTCCTTCCATTTCTTTTAGAAATCATAAATAAAACACAATCATCTTCAGCACAAATATATGATTAAACTTAAAGGATCAGGCCTAGTTTCAGACCAGCATAATTCATAAATCCAGAATTTCGCGAATCTCTTCAACCTTTTTCCCCAGTTAAACTTCGACTTCTATAATTTCGTCAAATATTTGTTTGTCGATAATATTCATTAAAACACCTCGTGGCTAACGAAATAAGCGTTGTTGGTTAATGTCATAATGAAGCTCTTATTATTCATCGTAATTCCCGGACCTTACCTACACCAACCCCAAATACTTCTCGAAGAAAGCCAGCAGCCTTTCAATGATGCCTTGTTTCTTTACTGCCCGGGCACCTCCAAACCGCGATACTGCCGGCATGATCTTGTCAATGGCAGTGCCTGTTGTTTTCAGCGTGCCGTCACGCAGCGCGTTGGCAATAAAGCGCCGGGTCTCTTCCGGTTTTAATTTTTCTTCATCTATGATTGCGGAAATCTCTGCTTCCTTGCTTTCGTCCAGGAATTTATGCCAGTCAACGTCTACCTTCGTAGAAACGTTGATCTGTTCAATAAAACGCTCTATGAGCTCTTTCTTACTGCGAAGTTCAATGCTTGAATTGATGGCTTTATCAATGGTCGTGAGAATAGTCTTATCCTTGCAGTTGGACTTCTGGTATTTGGCTACAAGCATGAGGATGTAGTCAATATTTACTTCTATCTGCCGGATCAGTTCGATCTCGAAAACAATATCGTCATTGATGCTTTCTTTGTCAGCTCCGGCGTTTTTCCTGAAGTCCTGGTACATATCTATGTAAACGCTCTGATAGTCCTGAAAATCCCTTTCGGAGAGTATTTCTTTATCTTCAAAGTCGTCAAAAGAAGTGAGGATATTCCTCAACCTTAGAATTGCTCCATAAAGCCGTATAAAATCCTTTTGTGACTCTTCGCCCGCAATAGGTTTGCCGAGCGGATGCTGTGCAGTAAGTTCGTTGATCAGTTCTACATATCCAGGCTTATGTCCGCTGCCATCTTCATATCCGTTGTAGTATTCATCAAATGTTTTGAGGAGCACAATGCCACCCGCATCCTTGTTGCCGAAAAGGGCGATGGCCTTGTCGGTTTCTTCCTTTAAATCACGGAAACAAACGATGTTTCCGAAGGTTTTGACACTGTTCAGTATGCGGTTTGTACGCGAGAATGCCTGAATCAATCCATGCTGTCTCAGATTTTTATCCACCCAGAGAGTATTCAGTGTTGTTGCATCAAAGCCTGTCAGGAACATGTTGACCACGATCAACAAATCTATCTCCCTGTTTTTCATGCGCAGGGACAAATCTTTATAGTAGTTTTGAAATTTGTCGGAAGATGTGTCGTAATTTGTGCTGAAAACTGCGTTGTAATCTTTGATTGCTGAATCAAGAAAATCTCGTGAACTTTGGTCAAGGCTGTCCATGTTGAAATCTTCGTCAGGCAGCAGACCTTCAGGCGCTTCCTCGTTTGCACTGAAGCTGAAGATGGTAGCTAATGTAAGATTGCGATTCTTTTCTGTGATCTGCTTTTTAAATTCTGCATAATATTTTATGGCCATCGGGATCGAAGCTGCAGCGAAGATAGAGTTGAAGCCCGCCAAGCGTCTTGTTTCACGCTTTTCGATTCTGGTTTTGGGATTATGTTTGTTGGATTCTTCCCATTTCGCAGTAAATAAATATGAACTGCCCCTTTTTGTTTTCTGGTCAAAGTGATCCAGTACATATTCGACTATCTCGCTGATCCGCTTCGGGTCTGCCAAGGCTTTTTCACGGTCTATGCTGTAAACTTTTTTATCATCAATGTAGTCCGGCATCTTGATGGTGTTGATGAAGTCAATCCTGAATGGCAGAACATTCCCGTCATTGATAGCATCCACAATAGTGTAGGTATGCAGTTTTTCACCGAAAGCCTGTTCTGTCGTCCGAAGAAGAGGATTGCCAACTGTACCGGCATTTGCAGCAAAAATAGGGGTTCCTGTAAAACCCAAAATATGATAATTCTTAAAACTCTTCGTTATTGCCTGGTGCATATCTCCGAACTGCGAACGGTGGCACTCGTCGAAAATAAGGACAACATGTTTTTTATAAACATCATGCTGCTTGTTTTTACGTATAAATATATCCAGCTTCTGTATCGTCGTAACTATGATTTTATATTCATGAGGACTGCCTTTTTCGTTTCTGTCCTCCAATTGTCTTTGAAGTACTCTTGTCGAGGTGTTCCCGTTTGCTGCGCCTTTTTCAAAACGGTCATATTCTTTCATCGTCTGATAGTCCAGGTCTTTGCGGTCGACGACAAACAGGACCTTATCAACATATGGAAGGGAAGAAGCCAGCTGTGCTGTTTTGAAACTGGTCAGTGTCTTTCCGGAGCCTGTTGTGTGCCAGATATATCCCCCTGCATCAGTTGTTCCCATTTTTTTATAGTTGGTTGATATGGCTATACGGGATAATATGCATTCAGTTGCCGCTATTTGATATGGGCGCATTGCAAGCAGCAGTTCTTCAGATGTGAATACACAATATTTCGTAAGGATGTTTAAAATGGTGTGCTTCGCAAAAAACGTACTTGTAAATCCTGTAAGGTCAGGAATAATTTTGTTGCTTGCATCCGCCCAAAAATTAGTAAATTCAAAACTGTTGCTTGTTCTTTTACTTCCTCTTTGTTCCCTGCCGCTCCTCTCCCTGATATGGGCATTACGCGTTGTGTTGCTGTAATACTTTGTATGTGTCCCGTTCGAGATAACAAATATCTGAACATATTCAAACAATCCAGACGAAGCCCAAAAGCTGTCCCGCTGATAACGGTCGATTTGGTTGAAAGCTTCCCTGACTGCGACTCCGCGCCTCTTCAACTCCACATGAACAAGAGGAAGGCCGTTCACAAGAATAGTAACATCATACCGCGCTTCATGCGTGCCGTCCGGTTCTTCATACTGGTTGATTACCTGAAGGCGGTTATTGTGTATATTTTTCTTATCCAAGAGGTAGATGTTCTTAGTTGTCCCATCATCCCTTTTAAGTATCTGGATGTGGTCATCCTGGATTTTTCGGGTCTTTTCAACAATCCCTTCGTTTGAGTTTGCGATGCACTCTGTAAAAAACTTTTGCCATTCTCCTTCGGCGAAGCAAAAGTTATTGAGCAATTCGAGCTGTGCACGCAGGTTTGATATCAATTCAGCTTCATTGCTGGTCTTCAGATGCTCATACCCCTGTGATGTCAAAAGGTAAATAAACTCACGCTCAAGGTCCGCCTCACTCTGATATTTGGGGGATCTGACATAATAATTCGGCGTATATTCGGCTACGACTGTCGATTCCTCGGTACTTGCAACAATATTATATTTGCTCAAGCCTTCGCCTCCTTGAAGGTCAGCAGCTTGTCCCTGTAATATTCATATTGCTTGCGCCTTGCTTCTATTTCAGCAGCAAGACCGCTTGTAAGATCGTTGCAAAGTGCATCGAAGCGGTCAAGTATGGAGACAATACGCTCCTGTTCTTCAAGGGAAGGAATTGGAATTTTTAACCCTTTGACAAAAGATAAATTTGCCATTGCAAGCTTACCTTGGCTAAGTCTTGTAAAATCATTATACAACTTGCCACACGCATAGAACAAATAAGAGGTATTTAACCTTGAAGTATCTCTTGGATATATGCCAGCAATATTCTGATTTATTGCAGCTTCAAATGTCAAAAAAGCAATTTTGCCAATTGTAGCGCCAACTAAAGCAATAAGAGTTGTTCCTTTTTTCATTATTTTTGCAGAAGAATTTTTCAAACCAAGTTGGCTGATATAGTTAGTTACATTGTCAATCTTTTTTTGATTTTGGCATACTGTTGAGCCAAGCCATTTTATTTCACTGTTCTCCCAATACTCGTGCTTTGTTTTTGATGGAGTACCCCCCGACTGAACCACACAAACCTCTCCCAAAGTCATCCATTGAACATCTTCTTTTTTCTGCCCCTCAAAGTTTAAGAGCAAATTACCATAATATCCATACTGCTTTTTTCTGGCTGTAAGCTCTGCTGTAAGCTCTGCTGTAAGCTCTGCTGTAAGCTCTGTGAAATTGTCCAAAATACGTACAATTTCACGCTGCACAGACAGCGGCGGAATTGGAATTTTTATTTCTTTTATGGATTGTACATTTGAATGAACGACCTTACTTTTAACTTTTCCTTTGCTTTTTTGTTTCTGTGAATCCGATGTAGATAGTACATAGGAAAGATATTTAGGTTCTTGATTATGTTTTAATACAATGATATCCCCGCCAGCCAGACATTTTTCATTCCCAACATAGGCACAAGATTTTGCTATATCTTCAACACTTTCACCTGTAATTGCAAAAAGCACATCGCCATATTCAAAATATTTATTACTATTAATTAGTTTTTCATCAGTATAAGAAACACATTTATCAAACCAAATATTATAAGTTGTATAGATTTCACCATAACGAACACAAGGCGTCCCTGTTGGAGTATTTTGTTCTCTAGTTATTCCTGAACCACGATATATATCAGTTGCAATCTCCCCAAGTGTTTTATACTCCACTCCATCAGGGCAAAGTTCCGCAATCAGTTCTTCCAATCTACTCATCTGCGGTGCTCCCTTTTTCCAATAACCGCTTAACTTCCTTGTCAAAATCGGAGATGATCTTTTGCGTCTTGTTGAATGACTCATATTCTTTTTCAGCCTTTGCGTTGGCCAGTTTTTTTGAAACTGCGCCCTTATCTGTCAATATTTCATATTTTCTGAAAGCCAGAAATTCATTGATACTGGCGGAGAATTCCTCCATGGTAAATGTTTTTTCCCGTTCAATCAGATCTTCTATATAGTCAAAATAACCGGCAACAGTCCTTTCCAGCTGCCTGATCTGCTTCTCATCCAGATAATTCTTCGCAACAATGACGTCCGATTTAAGGATACGGCCCTCCGGTGCGTTTTTCCATGTTGTAAGCCCCATGTTCTCTTTGCTGCGGTCAGACCTCGAATAAACTATTTCTGCTGCGGTTTGCCCCGTGATCGCATAGTGGAACTTATTTTGCACCATGGCATAGAAATCCTGCGTCACTTGGGAGTTTTTGTCATAATCTATACTGCACTCGGCGAATATATCAGTGATCTGCTGCCAGATCCTGCGCTCGCTGGCACGTATGGAACGAACGCGCTCCAATAATTCTCTGAAATAATCTTTTCCAAAGGCTGTTTTACCTTGTTTCAGCCGTTCGTCGTCAAGAGCAAATCCCTTTGTCATATACTCTTTCAGTACTCCAGTAGCCCATATGCGGAAATGGGTAGCGCGCGCAGAACTCACACGGTATCCAACAGAAATAATAGCGTCAAGGTTATAAAGATCTACATTACGCTTGACTGTTCTTTCGCCCTCGGGTTGAACTATTTCCATTTTGGAAACAGTTGCATCCCTGCTCAGTTCGCCCTCTTCATAAATATTTTGTAAATGCTTTGATACAGCGGGAACATTCACATCAAACAACTCTGCCATTCCCTTTTGGGTCAGCCAGACAGTTTCATCCTTTATTATCGCGCTTACGGAGACATCTTGGTTCGCAGATCGGTATACCAGAAACTGAAATTCCCTGTTCATGAGCCTGCCTCGATTTCTGCAACGATCTTGTTTATCTCATTACGCAGGATTTGCTCCCTTGCCACAATTTTTTCTATCTCATCGTTGAGTTTGACGATATCTATTATTTCCCGTGTATCCTCATGTTCCACATAGGTGGAAACAGAAAGGTTATAATCCTGTTCTGCTATTTCGTTGTTAGGCACAACCCTTGAGAAGTGCTCAACATCATTCCTTGCTTTGAAGACATCTAAAATCTTGTTGATGTTATCCAGCGTAAGCTTATTGTTGTTTGTTACCTTGACGAATTCCTTTGATGCATCTATGAACAGGGTGCTGTTTTCAGATTTTGATTTTTTAAGAACCATTACGCATGTGGCAATGCTTGTACCAAAAAATAAATTGTCAGGCAACTGTATCACGCAGTCGATATAGTTGTTGTCTATCAGGTATTGCCTGATCTTCTTTTCCGCTCCGCTGCGGTACATGACACCAGGGAAACATACTATTGCGGCAGTTCCGTTCGTCGAGAGCCATGAAAGAGAGTGCATTATAAAGGCAAGGTCTGCCTTGGATTTAGGAGCAAGTACCCCTGCAGGGGAAAAGCGCGGATCGTTTATTAGTATTGGATCACTATCGCCTTTCCAGTTGATGGAATACGGCGGATTAGAAACAATGGCTTCAAATGGCTCTTCATCCCAGTGCAGCGGATCAGTCAGAGTGTCGCCAAGTCCTATATCAAATTTGTCATAATCAATGTCATGCAGAAACATATTTATGCGGCAAAGGTTGTAGGTAGTGATGTTAATCTCCTGTCCGAAAAAGCCAAGACGCACATTATCCTTACCAAGAATCTTGGCAAATTTAAGAAGCAGGGAACCTGAACCGCAGGCAGGGTCATATACTTTGTTGACTTCGGTTTTTCCTACCAATGCCAGCCGGGTGAGCAGCTCGGAAACTTCCTGCGGCGTATAGAATTCGCCGCCGCTCTTCCCTGCATTGGAGGCATACATTCCCATCAGAAATTCGTATGCATCTCCGAACGCGTCTATTGTATTATCCTTGTAGTCTCCCAGTTTCATTTCGGCAATGGAATTCAATAGTTTGACAAGTTTTTCATTGCGTTGAGCTACCGTACTGCCGAGTTTATTGCTGTTGACATCTATATCATCAAACAGGCCCTTGAAATTATCCTCGCTGTCTGTACCTTGTGCCGAAGCTTCGATATTGCCGAAGATACGTTCAAGGGTTTCATTTAAATTTTCATCATCTTTTGCACCCACGCATACATTTTCGAAAAGCTCGCTGGGTAAGATAAAAAATCCTTTTGTCTTAACCAAATCCTCACGCGCCTGTTCTGCTTCCGTATCAGATATTTTTGCATAGTCAAAGGACTTGTCTCCGCTTTCACGTTCTCCAGCACTGATGTATCCAGCCAGATTCTCTGAAATATAACGGTAGAAGAGCATGCATAGTACGTATTGTTTAAAATCCCAGCCGTCTACACTGCCCCGCAGATCGTTTGCAATACTCCAAATAGTACGGTGCAGCTCCGCACGCTCCATTTCTTTTCTGTTATCAGCCATAATTGCAACTCCTTAATTTTGTGTTATAAAGTACACTTGCAATATTATTACCAAGCCTTTGTACTGTTATTTTCACATAATACTAAACTGAGAACCAGCGTTTTTTTATTAAGCAAATTGTTTAGTTTATTTATAAAGAGGCTTTGAAGCTTTTAAAATAGCAAGGCTTTCATGTTTATAATTCATTTCATATTTTATCTAATCGGTCACAAACGATGCTATTAATTACAGGTTTTATGCTTACATTTTACAATTATACCTTTATAAAATTTTCTGTACATATGTTTTGTTCATTCAAGCAGCCGGATGCGGAATATGTTGAAAAACTAATCTAAGGATAATTTGGAAAGCCTTTGCACCAAAAAATTAATCAGAATATTTTTTGTTTCTGGCAGTATAATATATAGATGAATTTAATATTTCACTCCTAAGGCCGCTGTCCAAACATTTCCTAGGTTGATACCTGATGCATATATAAGCCGGCTTTAGATGAGGCAAGGGAGGTCGAGCGCAATGACGCCCGCTTTGTTGTTTGCGAAAAAGTACTTTAAGCAGTTTGAAGGAGTCCCGTTTGAAGTTGTTATCAGCACCGGTGAATCGTTCATTGTGGGAGAAGGCCGGCCTAAATTTAGGGTGATCTTCAAAAAACCGGTTTCAATCGCAGGCCTTATCAAAAGCAGCACGCTTACGCTCGGTGAAGCATATATGGACGGTATCCTTGAAATAGAGGGAAACCTTTTCAAGGTCTTAAATTATTTATTTAAATTTACAGGCATATTCAATTCCGATGAAGGCCTGCTCAAAAAGCTCCTGTTCACGTCTACTGACGCTGCGAACCAGAAATGCGAGGTATGTTCGCATTACGACCTGGGCAACGATTTTTACAGCCTGTGGCTCGGCAATACGATGAATTATTCCTGCGCATATTTTGAAAAGGATTCAGAGACACTTGACGAAGCCCAGAGAGATAAGAACCTTTATATACTCAAAAAACTGAACCTGAAACCCGGAATGAAGCTGCTTGACATAGGCTGCGGCTGGGGTTCGCTGATAGCCGACGCAGCTGAAAAATGCGGGGCCGACTGCACCGGCATAACCCTGAGCGAAGAACAGTATAAATGGTGCAATGATTTTTTTGCAAAAAAGGGACTTTCAGAAAAAGCAAGGGTGCGGCTTATGGATTACAGGGAACTTGCAGAATCGGGACTGACTTTCGACCGCATAGTGAGCGTCGGGATGCTGGAACATGTCGGGCGCGACAATTACCCGCTTTTCATGGACAATATCAATTCAGTGCTTAAAGAAAAAGGGCTGACGCTTCTCCACTACATAAGCGCTCTCGGCGAATATCCAGGCAATGCATGGCTGAAAAAATATATATTCCCGGGAGGGGTAATACCAAGCCTGCGTGAAATAGTGAACATGGCGGGTGACAGGAATTTTTACATTCTTGACATTGAAAGCCTGCGCCGCCACTACATTAAGACGCTGCTGTGCTGGTACGATTCATTCGATAAACAGAAAAGCAGGATCATGCCGATGTTCAGCGAAAAATTTGTCAGGATGTGGAAGCTTTACCTGTGCGGATGTGCAGCAAGCTTCAGCAACGGAGTAGTTGACCTTCACCAGATACTTTTCTCAAAGGGCGTGAGCGACGAAATCCCGATGACAAGGGATTATCTTTACCAAAGCTGGTCCATGTAATTGTGAAGTACGAACACGCCATAATCAGGCAAAGATTACCGGCGTAAAATAAAGCAATCCGGTCAGGGCGCTTCCCTTCAGGGAGGCGCTTCTTTGTGATGACAGGCATTAGCGCATGCGGCTATGCCGTTATAGCATTTTTAAAAAAATCCGGTATAATATTAGTGATAAAATTCACAGCCTATATTCCGCTGCTTTGGAGGTTTCCGAGGCAGGGGAAACGGATAGTGATGGAAACCATCTGTCTCTTCGATTTTCGAAGAGGAGGAGAGGACCGGTCAAGGTTTTCGGTATTTTCCTGACTGGCCTTTCGTGATTATGCGAAAGGTTTTTTATTGTCAGCCTCTTTTCCTGCGCTTTCCTTATCATGGGCTGTGATAAAAAAGGAGGAGACCGAAATGTACGATCCAAAACAGTTTCATGACGCATCGTTCATAGACGATGCAGAGATAACCGCTTCGCTTGAAAAAGCAAAAGAGCTTGCATCCGACAAAGCTTATGTCAGATCGCTGCTTGAAAAGGCAAAAACCTGCAGGGGATTGGATCACAGGGAAGCTGCAGTGCTTCTTGAGATAACCGATCCTGAGCTTGAATCCGAACTTTACGCACTCGCAAAGGAAATCAAGGAAAAAATATACGGCAGGCGCATTGTCCTGTTTGCCCCCCTCTATGTATCAAACTACTGCATTAACGGATGCCTGTACTGCGGATTCCACAAGGGCAACGCCCTGATGCAGAGAAAAAAACTTACCATGGAGGAGATCGACGAGGAGGCCGATGCAATACTCGCGCTCGGTCACAAAAGAATAGCAATGGAGTCCGGCGAAGATCCCGTAAATTCCCCGCTGGACTATATCATCGACTGCATGAAACGCGTCTACGCATATAAAAACAGCAGAGGCGAATCAATCAGGAGGATAAATGTCAATATAGCCGCAACCACTGTCGAGGAATATAAAAAACTCAAGGCTGCGGATATAGGCACTTTCATACTGTTCCAGGAGACCTTCCACAGACCGACCTATGCAAAAATGCACCCTTCGGGACCAAAGAGCGATTATGACTGGCACACTACGGCGCTGCACAGGGCGCAGCAGGGCGGCATCGACGACGTAGGAACAGGCGTGCTCTACGGCCTTTATGACTACAGGTACGAGCTTGTTGCCCAGCTGATGCTGGCCGAGCATCTTGAAAAAATGTTCGGCGTCGGGCCGCACACTATTTCAGTCCCGCGCATGAGGGAAGCCGAGGGTGTGGATCTCGCAAGGTTCCCGTATCTCCCCACGGACGGGCAGTTCCTGAGGATAATAGCCGTGATAAGGGTCTCGACACCATATACAGGCATGATACTTTCTACGAGGGAAACTCCCGAAACACGCAAAAAGGCGCTTGAGCTAGGGATATCGCAGGTCAGCGCGGGTTCATGCACCGGCATAGGCGGATATCACAGGGACATAGCCAATCCTAAATGCGTGAATACAGCACAGTTCAAAGTATCCGACGAGAGGACTCCTGACGAGGTGCTGACCTGGCTCTGCGAAGACGGCTACATACCCAGCTACTGCACTGCATGCTACAGGCAGGGACGTACCGGGGACCGCTTCATGTCGCTTGCAAAATCAGGACAGATAAAGAATATATGCCAGCCCAACGCACTGCTTACGTTCAAGGAATACCTTATGGGCTACGGATCGGAGAAACTGAAAAATATCGGGGAATCGGTTATAGAAAAAGAGATAGAAAAAATACCGAGCGAGAAGGTCAGGGAGCTCACTAAGGAACGTCTGAAAAAGATCGAAGAAGGGGCGCAGGATCTGTATTTTTAATCAAAGCACCGGCAGTGACTGCCTGCTCCGGAAAAACAAAAGGCCCGCATCTGCGCGGGCCTTTTTAATTTAGCGTGTGCCGCCATTCATTAAAGCAGACGGTCCCTTATTTCATTTATGAGCTTACCGTCTCTTATAAACTCATATGCTTTCTGTATATCCGGCGATATCGGCCTATCGTTCTCATAGAGGGCAACTTCCCTGCGGAACTCCCTGAAGGCTATCTGCGTGCCTTTGCCGAGGCGCATCTGTTTTTTTCTTAGCCTGAGGTCGATAGCCTGGCAGGCATGGATCATTTCCATTCCATATATATACCTTAAATTATCTGCGGCTTTCCTGAGTTTCTGCACGACGAGCGGAGTGTTGTTGGCATGGTCCTCTATTGCTCCTGCAAGCGCCATGTAATCCGCAGAGCACGGATTGGAGAGAAAACGTATCTCCGTATCGAGCATCGTGTAGGTTTTCTGGAACGCACCGAAGCAGTGGGAATCGCCGCCGTCGTGGCTGAGGAAACGCGATAGCTTCGTTATTTCAGGATTGCAGAGTTTTATCATCCTGTAGCACGACATGCGTGACACATGGCTCAGCACTATGGCCAGCATTTCCAGGGCGGTTGAAAGCGTTGTGGTTTCAAAGTTGGATACAGATATCATACGTCTTTCGCCTATCAGCACGCATGGGTTGTCATCAGTGCAGTTCATCTGGATAAGCATATATTTTTCCGCATATTCAAGCGCATCGCGCAGCGTGCCGTTTATATATGCCCCGCCCCGGAAGCTGAGAGGGTCCTGTACAGGTTTCTCAGGGTCGGCATCATATATGTAGCTGCCTTCTATGTACCTGCGGACCCTTGCGGCACTTTCCTGCTGGCCCTCCAGCCTGCGCGGCGCAAGGCCCGACGGATCCAGAGGGGAGGTGTTTCCGTCAAGTCCCTCGAGGGATACGCTGTAAACTATATCCCCTATATCAGCAAGGTCCTTAAGTTCTTTCAGGAGCAAGGCCCCCTGCCCCGCCGCGAATGCATTTGAGCTTACAATTGCAAGTCCGTCTTTCGGCCCGAGCACAACCGGCTCAAGTCCGGCCTTTTTATGCGCCTCTATGGACGGCATTCTTTCGCCTTTGTAGATGACATCGCCTTCACCGATCATGGCAAGCCCGATGTGGGAAAGGACCGTTATATCGCCGTTGCCGACAGATCCCCGTTCAGGGACGACAGGATGTATACGGTTATTGAGCATTTCGGCATAGCGTCTTGCTATTGCAGGCTGTATGCCGGTGTATCCCTGAAGCAGGCAGTTGAGCCGCACTGCCATCATGGCTCTTACATCGGCTTCCGAAGCTTCCGGCGCGACCCCCAGCGTGTGGGAATATATAAGTTTGCGGTTGAAATCCTCAAAGAATTCCTTTGCCACTTTATGGTCTTTGTTCCAGCCGACCCCTGTGTTGAAGCCGTAAACCGGCACATCTTCGTCGACAAGATCGTAAACGAGCTTCCGCGATGCTTCGAGCCTGGCGTCCGCCTCTGCGCTTATTTCGACTTCAGCTCCGTCCACTGCTATGGACCACAGTTTCTCAATGGTCAGATCGTTTCCTGTCAGTATGATTTTCATTACGCACATACCTCCGTATGTTCCGAATCATAAATGAGGGCTGCAGTCCAACCCTCATTTACATTTTTATTTCGCTTTACGCGTTTTTTCCGTCCGCTTATCGCTTTATTCTACGATCTTATCAACAAAGAACGCCTTAACGAACGCTATGACCTGGACGGCAAATATAAACAGCACGACAAAACCTGCTGCTGCCGCAAGAGCTTTGACTCCGTCCACGCCCTGCGCGCCGCCGCCGTATGCCGCCATTATAATGGCAACTATGCCAACGGATATCCCCCATATAGCCTTGATTTTTGCGGGAGGCTCCGTTCCTATCGGCACATTCCTCACACACATCGAGCCGATGTTGGTAAGCGTAGCGTCTGCGCATGTGATGAAGGAAATAAGTATTACAAAAATGTTCACCGGGATGACTATAACGCCGAGGCCGAACGGCAGGTTCTTAAGGAACTCCCAGAGGGCCATGACTGCTCCGCCGGAATTAAGAGCGCCGACAAGGTCTGCTCCGCCGGACATCTGCATATGGATAGCGCTTCCACCCCATATCGAGAACCAGATTATTCCGAAAACGGAAGGAAGTATCCAGTTGACTATCATGTATTCGCGGACCGTTCTTCCGTATGAGAGCATTGCAAGGAATATTCCTGTAACAGGAGCATAGCCGACCCAGAATGCCCAGTCGAAGAGCGTCCATGAACGTGTCAGGGCTTCTCCGCCTATATCTATAGGATCAAGTCCCCACAGCCAGAAATTGTGCATCCATTCCGCAAGCCCTGCTGTGCCTATCCTGAGTATGAAAAGCGTGGGGCCTGTTATCAGAAGGAGCGCGAGCAGCGCATAGTAGAACCATGCATTGAGGCTTCCTACAAGTTTAAGTCCCTTGTCGAGACCGACGTAAGACGAAAACGTGAATGCAAATATTATCAGAGCGCCTATACCAATAAACAGCGGCAGGCTTTCAGTGATGCCGTAAGCGCCCTTAAGGCCGGTTATTACAAGCGTGATGCACATGGTAAGACCGGTGGCAAGCCCTATCGTCAGGGCGAGCATTGAAAGCGTGTCAATTACAGCAGAGCTGGCAGGGGTCGTCACACGGCTGCCGAAAAGCGGCTTAAGCGTCGCCGTTACGGTAAGGCTGTCTTTTTTGTGGTAATAGATGTATGCAACCAGAAGTCCGCACAGAGCATAGATAGCATAAGGGACGAACGTCCAGTTGTAGAAGCATCTTGCCATGGCGAAAATCGCAGCCTGGTGTGTATCAGCCTTTATTCCGAGCTGGTTAAGCTCTCCCCATACGTTCCCGTAGTAAATCAGAGGTTCGTTCACGCCCCATGTTACGATGCCGGTAGCGATACCACCGGTAAGGGCCATGGCAAACCACGTCCAGAAGCCATATTTTGCCTTGGCGTCTTTGCCTCCTATCCTCATGCTGCCGATTTTTGAAAAAGTAACTACTGCCACAAGGATGAAGCTCGCCATGATGGACAGCTGATAAAGCCATCCGAAACTGTCGAGCGACCAGAAAAAGAACGAGTTGCATGCTTTGGTGAGAGCTGTTTTGTTGACTATGCCTACGATCGCTGCTATTGCAACTACGACGTAGGCAGGAAGAAAGACCTCCCACCGTATAGCTTTCTTCACATCGGTTGCCGGTTGCTTCTGTTCGTTATCCACTCTCTTCTCCTCCTTATAAAGCTTTTTTCGGCCCTGATCGGCCTTTGATGTATTTTTTCAGGTGTTCTCCGCACCTTATAAAGACTTATGATTTTGATATTGCCGAAATTATTTTTGCCGGGGTCAGCGGCAGGTCTGTCATTGAAGTGCCAAGCGCCCTGTTCACGGCATTTACCACAGCGGCAGATACAGGCACAGTTGCTATCTCGCCTATGCTTTTGGCGCCGAATGGTCCTCCTGGCTCTCCGTCCTCTATCAGAATCACTTCGACTTCAGGCATGTCCGGAGCGTTGATCATGTGGTACTTGTCGAAATTCACCGATTTAGGCTGCCCGTTAACGTCAAATGCAAGCTCCTCCGTAAGCGCCATGCCTATGCCCATCTGTACTCCGCCGTATATCTGCCCCCTTACGAAACTTGGATTAATAGACTGTCCTATATCGTGGACCGCAAGATACCTGCCTACGCGCACAAGCCCGGTCAGAGTGTCGACAGTTACTTCGGCGAAGTGCGCCGCAAAAGAAGCGGGATTCGATTCAGGCCTGTATTCCATGTCGGTCTCTATCGAGACCCTGTTCTTAAGCATTATCTCCCTGACAGCAGATCCTATATCTGTCCGGCCTCCTGCAGTGCAAAGCATGCCGTCCTTAAGCCATACCGGAGTATCCCAGAGTTTCGAGGCTTCGCCGCAAAGGAGCTGGACCGTGTTTTCCGCGACAAGCCTCGCGCATTCGCCGCATACATATATCACGCGGCTTGCCTGACATCCCGTGTCATAAGGGGTGTAATCCGTGTTGCCCTCTGTTACTGTGATCCTGTCGATCCCGATGCCCGTCACCTCGGCCACTATCTGCGCCATTGCCGTTACCGTCCCATTGCCCAGCTCATGAAGCGAAGTCCGCAGCACAGCTGAACCGTCTTCCAGTATACGCATGGACATCCGCGTCACATCGTGGTAAATGGTTTTATAATAACCGTTGCCGTGAGTGCAGCAGGCAAAACCGGCTGCCGTAACGAACCTTCCGTTTTTTGAGGGCAGTTTGGCATGTTCCCAGCCGAATACTTCAGCGCCTTTTGAAAGACATTCGCGTACCCTGGCCTTACCTATATTCGAAGCTCCGGACGGGTCGTCTTCAAATTCACCCATCAGATTTTTCATGCGGAATTCCACAGGGTCAAGCCCCAGTCTCCTGCAGAGCAGGTCGGTGTGTATTTCTGTTATCGTATGGATCTGCGGCGATCCGTAGCCGCGGCATGCGCCTGCCGGAGTTGTGGAGGTGCGTACTGTAAGTCCTTTGTAGCTGAGTGCGGGCACCCTGTAAAGACGCGACGTTTTTTTGCCCATAGCCATCATTACCTTGTGAGTCCCGGTAAGATATGCGCCTGCATCGACAAGCATGTCAAAACGCCTGCCTGTTATTTTCATGTTCCTGTCAAGCGCGGTTTCGATCCTGCAAACCGTGGCGGCCCTTGTGCGGGTGCCTGTCATTGTTTCTGCCCTGTCACTGTTTATAAAGACAGGCCTGTTAAGTTTTTGGGCCGCCCATGCACACAAAGGCTCAAACACTACCTCCTGTTTTCCTCCGAACGTTCCGCCCATATTTGCTTTTATAACTCTGATTTTTGAAAGCGGTAAGCCAAGCACCTGAGCTATGCTGTGCTGGACACCGAAAAGTATCTGGCACGGCGAGTGTATTTCAAGCACTCCGCACGGGCGCGGGACCGCAAGGACACAGTGCGTCTCCATAGCGGCATGGTGTACCTTAGGCGTGGCGACAGTGTCGGATCCTATGTAAGCCGCGTCCCTGAAAGCGGCTTCGACATCGCCGTAGGAGATTTTACCGGGAAAACCTGATATCCCGTCTTCGTGTATCAATGCAGCATTATCCGATGCTGCACGTATATCCGTAACAGCAGGAAGGATATCATATTCAACTTTTACAAGATCTCTGGCACTCCTTGCTTTTTCCCAGCTGTCCGCGACAACAAGGGCTATCCTGTCGCCCACGTGGCGCGCGTGGCCTGTGAGCACGGTTTCGTCCCTGTGGTCGTTCTGCCCCGGGAACCATTCACCGCTGTTGTATTTCGTTTTCGGCGCATCCATGTAAGTAAGCACGCGCACCCCTTCTATTTCAAGCGCGGCAGACGCATCGATCCTTCTGACCGTGGCATTCGCATAAGGGCTCAGCAGCAGCGCGCCATACAGCATGCCGGAGAATGCCTCGTCAGCAAGATAGGGGAAAAGTCCGCGCACTTTATCTGGACCGTCTGTTCTTTTTACGTTTTTGCCTACGTATTTGTATTCTTTTTCTCTGTTACCGTTTATGTTCATACAGCAGCGCTCCGTTCCCCGCATCTTTGAAGAAGCATTGCCAGGATATCTTCGCCTAAAGCCTGCACAGCCGATTTTTTGTACGGCAGTGTGGACCTTCCCGGTATCGTTTTTTCCGCAAAATCGGCAAGCGCGCACTTTAATGCCTGAAGCCTCATGGCAGGGTCGGTTTCAAGCGCTTTCTCAGCATCAGTGCATCTTTTTGCCGGAGAGCCTAAAGTCCCTACATAAACACGGGAATCATAAAAGATCCCTTCCCTGCAATGCGCCGAAGCGGCCATGCTGAGCCTCGCGATGCTTACTTCACTCCTGCTGCCGATCTTCCTGAATGCTGAAACATAGCCTTCCCTCACCGGAATACTGAAGCCCCTGATAACTTCTCCTTCACCCAGCGCATTTACTTCCGGGGCTTTAATTAGGCCTTCTATTGAAGAAATCCTCTCGCCGGAGGCAGAAGCTATTATCACCGAAGCATCAAGGGCGGCCAGTGCTGATGGCGTATCGGCCGCAGGTGACGCGTTGGCAAGATTGCCGCCTAGCGTAGCCCTGTTGCGTATCTGAAGGGACCCCATCGCAGAAGCGGCATCCGCAAGCGCGGAGGCATAGATTTTAACGGATCTATTTTTGTTTATGGCAGACATTGTTTCCATAGCCCCAATAAAAAGGCCGCCGCCGCAAATTTTAATGCCGCGCATCTCCTCTACCATGGACAGATCCAGCACAAGAGAGTCATCCGAGAGTTTTCCGCGGTATTTTATGACCCAGTCAGTGCCGCCTGCGACAAGGTGTTTTTCAGCTGCACATGACCCGTTATAGGCGAGCAGCAGCTCTTTTATCGTGACAGGGCGAAGCAGCCAGCTCATTCTTCTTTTCCGCCCCTCATTCGTTCTGCAGCAGTCTCAACAGCATTAACAATGGGGATGTATCCTGTGCAGCGGCATATATTGCCAGCAAGGGCAGTTTTTATCTCATCCCGGGTCGGATTCTGATTCTTTATTAACAGTGCTTTTGCCGACATTATCATGCCTGGCGTGCAGAAACCGCACTGGACGGCATCACAGTCAAGAAAGGCCTGCTGTATGACATCGAGTTCGCCGTCAGCTTCCAGTCCTTCAACTGTCGTTATTTCATGCCCGGCAGCCTGTACAGCCGGAACAATGCAGGAACATACGGCGTCATCATCCAGCAGCACCGTGCAGGCGCCGCACTCCCCTGCCCCGCAGCCCTCCTTCACGCTGACCAGCCCGAACTGCACTCTAAGCAGGTCTATAAGGCGCGTTGAAACATCGACTTCGCCTGTCTGTTTTCTGCCATTGACCGTCAGTTCTATTTTCAATAGTCAGCCCTCCCTGGAATGCTGAATTGACCTGACTCAGAGATTTTTCTTTCAATATCAGTCTATACTCAGGGTGTCAATAAAGCGTAAAAATACTGATTATTATTGACCATGACCATTTTCAAAACATTTTTGACGTTTTTTTGACGATAATTTATATGATGCATATATAATTATTAATAATAAGCAGATGATTTTACGGGGGTTTTTATTTATGGGCCTTATCCTCCATTTTTTAGGGAATTCGTACATAGAATTTGACGGGCAAAAACTTGTCTTTCCTCTGCGGAAAGCAGAGTCCATTATTTTTTATGCCGCTTTGGAGGGCGCAGTTTCAAGGGAATCCCTTAAATCAATTTTCTGGGAAGATAAAAGCGACACCCAGTCGTCCGCAAACCTGCGCAACGCGCTTTACCTGATCAGGAAGGCTGTGCCGGGACATATTAAAGCCGACAGAAGATACATATCCCTTGCTGATTTCACCACAGATCTTGATAAATTGAATTCCATAACAGACCCTAATATTCCTGTTCCCCAGGATATATACAGCGAACCGCTCAAGGGCCTGGACACCTCCGATTCGGAAGAGTTCTACGAATGGGCTGAGCGGTCACGGGAATATGTTAAAAACAAATTATTATCCTTCCTAAAGAAAAGAGCGTCAGCGTGTTATGACGCAAAGAACTCCGACGAGCTTCAGGATACGCTTGAAACGATACTGCGCCTCGACCCGATCGACGAAGATACTGTTCTTGAACTGATGGAGGCATATCGGGATACCGGGCAGGCGGCAAAAGCGGCCCATGTATATAACATTTATTCAAAGGAACTGGACATCAGGTTCGAGATGGCTCCGTCAGAAAGGGCCAGCGCTTTTTTCAGAAAAATAATAAGCGCGTATCCTTCAGACGGACAGGACGGCGACTATGCTGAAACCGGCAATAAATTCTGGTGCAGGGACAGGGAACTGAAACAGATGATCGATGCGCTGAAAGACGGATCAGGCAGAAACAATATTATTTTTATATACGGCGAAGCAGGAATAGGCAAAACCGCGCTGATAAACAAAGCTCTTGCCATGCTGTGCAAAAACGGCGAAACGGTCCTTGCCTCCAGGTCTTCAGAAGTCGGAGAGAGCTACCCCTATGCATCCTGGAACAGCATAATGTCGCGCATAGGCTCGTCTCTTGAAGAAAAAAACGTCTCACCCGGCGCCAAGATACAATCCATACTGTGCGGGGTATTCCCGGGCTTTCTCAAAAACAAGAAACTCAACTACAACACGGACATAACTCAGATCACAGACAAAAACCCGATCGTGATAAGCGATATGATAGAAGACGTCCTCAGAAAGCTGTTCAGGAACAAAAAAATCACGATAGTGATGGAGGACATACACTGGTTTGACGAGCAGTCGCTGCAGCTGCTTGAATCTTTCCTGACATCCGCCGACATCGGCGCCGATTTCATTATTTCGTCAAGGCCTGAATCTTCAAAAAACACTCTTGCAATGCTGAAAAACATAAAAATGCGCAGGGGATATGAAATAACAGCTATCCAGCTGATGCCGTTCCGCCGGGATGAAATAGCAGAAATATGCAGGAATTCGCTGTCCTGGGATATCCTTAAAGAAAAAGGAGAGGATTATTTTATAAGGGAAAGCGAAGGACTGCCGCTGCTTCTTTTTGAAATTCTCAGGGCATTAACTGAAAATCCTGATTCAGACTGCACTAACGGCCTGTGCGGCCTGATGATGGATCGCATAGGGAAACTTTCGCCTATACAGCAGGATATCCTCACGGCTTTGTCTGTATTCACGGCCGGCGCCGAACCGGCACAGGTTGCCGAAGTCACGGGATACACCATGGCGGATATACTGCCCGCAGCCGAGTCTGTCATATCAAAATGCCTCCTGCGTGAAAAGCTCGACGATAACCGCGTCATCTGGGATTTTATACACTCGAGGGTGAGAGAGTGCATATACGAATCTATATCTCTTTCGAAAAGACAGGACCTGCACCGCAAAGCAGCGGAAGTTCTAAGCAGGAATTATTCCCCGCAGAGGTGGGACCCTGATTTGAGCGCCATGCTTCGGCACCATTATATAAAATCAGGACAGAAAGTGCCTGAACTGCGCCAATGCATAAGGGAGCTTATTTTTGATATAACACTCAACCATGACCTTTTCCCGGTTATTTCCGACAACGTGCTGCTTTCGTGCTCAAGCCCCTTCAGCAGCAGGGATGAAACAGAGGAAAAGATCAGGCAGGCTGTGGAAATACTTGAATACATAGGAAGCAGATGCATGGTCAGTGAAGAAGAGTATGCAAACCTCGAGGCGTCCTGCTTTGAGCTTGCCGGGGGGTACCACATAAGCTGGGGTGAATACGAAAAAGGCAGGGTGTACATCGACAGGGCAATCAAACTCTCTGTGGAGCATGGTTTTAAGGAAACACATATACACTGCCTCAAACATTTTTGCTACATGTTCCTGCAGACAGAAAATGCAGAAAGGCTCCTCTCAGCTGCACGGGACCTGCTCAGGCTTGCGCGCGAGGCGGATGAAGCCCATTATGTGGCGACAGCTGTCAGGCTTATCGGCGTTTCGCTGTTCCTTCTCAAAAAATACGATCTGGCTGAAAAAACTTTCAAACATTCAATCAAGCTTTTCGAATCGCTTAAAATAACAGGCAAGAGCTATACGCTTGGGATCCTTGTCGCTATGTGCTACATAGGGGAGATATACCAGATACGCGGGGACCTGAAAACAGCGCTGTCTTATTTTTCATACTGTGTAAACACCTGCGAAGGCATAGGCCTTTACTGGGGACGCAGTTATTTCCTCACTCATGCGGCCGATGTCGCGCTCGACATGAACGACATGCAGCATATGTACAGCTACATAGACAAGGCGGTAAGCCTTTTTGAAGGCTGCCAGGGCGGGCGCAGCGGCCCGATGATGTACAGCCTGAAAGCCATAGCCGATTCGGAGCGGGGGAACATAGACTCCGCGGTGCAGGCGATAGAGCATGCCGAGATATTTCTGAGCGCTGTGGCAAGAAAACAGTGGATGGCCACGCAATGTATGGCAAAAGCCTGGGTCGTCTCTAAAATGGACGAAGACTCCCGCGGCAGATATTGCAGTGGTTCGCTTGATCCGATGTCCGCGTCGAAATGGTCAGATGACGGGGCGCGGCTTTTCAGGGAATGCGGACTGAATACAAGGGCTATGTTGATAGAAGTCGGGGAATATTTTAATTTCAAATAAACGAACCTTGCCATATCTGTTTACATATTGCAGAAGCATTAATAAGTGATTTAAAGATCCACCTGCCGGCAGAACCCGGCAGGTTCAAAACTCGCAAGACATGGCCCCGTCGCTATGGATAACTCAAGCTATTTTCCTTTGTGCAACAGCGTAAAGCATCAGATGAGGCTGAAAAATGGCTTCAGATCATCCAATAACTCAGCTGAGAAAGATGCAGTGCAGCCGCCTGGATGACAGTTCAAATGAAAGCAAACACCTGAACCAGACAAAGCATTTTTGCTTTCAAGAGAGCATATCATCACGGCGGTCACATAATTTATGCGGTCATCTTTTTAATACCGATCGGGATCCCTGTTTTTGAATCAAAAACATCGGCATGCCGTTAAACGGCGGAAGCCCATTTTCTATTACCTGCCGCACATCCGTACGACACATGGTAATTGCCTTAATTTGAGAGACACCTTTTATTATTACACTATCTTTGCGAAATAATCCCCAAGCACATTAAGGCCGTCTATCAGCAGCTGCTGATCACCGAAGCCATAGCCCAGCCTGAAGCATTTCTTTTCCTCGAAGCAGTCCCCGTGGCACAGCAGCACACCGGTCGTTTCGTAGATATCGTTGCATAATGTCACTTCATCGATGGGATAGTCATAATGGACAAGCATCGTTGTGGTAAAACTTTCCCCGAATGATGAAAGATGCGGCTGCGTCTTAAGCCATTCATCAACGATTTTTTTGTTCGACCTGACTATTTTTCGCGCTCTTTCAAGCATCTTTCCGTTGTTCTCAAGAGCGATAGCTGAAATGAGCTCGTCAAAAACTCCGTCACAGATAGAATCGTATGAACGCCTGTTTTCAAGAATCTCATATGCCTCTTTATCCCTCACTACCGCCCAGCCGACCCTCGTGCCGGCCATGGAGTAAACTTTCGACATGCTGCACGTGGATATGCCTTTTTCATACAGATCAACTATCGACGGCATGTATTCATCTGCAAGCCCTCTGTATATTTCGTCGCAAAGGACATACGCTCCGTTTTTTTCAGCAACTGCAACGATTTCGCTCAATTCATCGCTGTCCATATAAGCACCTGTCGGATTATTTGGGTTCGTCAGTGTTATAAGCTTCGTTTTCCCGTCAACAAGGCTGTCCAGTTTTTCAATGTTTACTTTATAGCCGTCTTCTTTTTCAAGGTGCAGAAAACGGACTTCATTCCCCAGTGCTTCAGGGATCGAGTAGTGCTGCTGGTAGTTCGGGATGACCGCGACAACGTTGTCGCCTTTTTCAAGCATTCCCGTTATAACCGTAGAGTTGGCGCCTGTACCGCCGTGAAGAGTAAGGACCATTTCGGGCTCTGCATTTTTATATGTTTCAGCGATAGCCTTGCGAAGCCGCGGCAGACCGAAAAATGCTCCATAGTGCAGGTGTGTCTCGAAGAAATATTTAGTGAGCTCTTCCTTGTTTTCTCCGCTCAGCTCAACAAGCTCGTCAAGCGTTATAGCTTTAACGCAGCTTGCTCCGAGGTTATACCTGCATTTTGCGTCGCGCGGGTTAAGCCATTTCTCTACCTTAAAGTCCTTGATAGCCATTAATTCATCCCCTAATGCAAATTTATTTTATTAACAGCATTTATTTAACCTAAAAGGCCGCATCTGTCCACTGGGGAAATCTGCGGCCTCTCAGGCATTGACTGTTTATTTCAGATACGCATGGAGATTCTGCTTAAATTACTTAGCAATTATTTGAGCCTTGCTTGTCATAAACCTGAAAATCGTTTTTGCAGCATATATTGAGCAAATATTATTGGAATCGTGAAGAGGGTTAACCTCTGCAATATCCATTCCTTTGATATATGGCATGAAAGTATCAAACATCTCAAAAAATTCTTGAGGGAACAATCCATTTACCTCGTCGCCGCCTGTTCCAGGAGCAAAAGCTGGATCCAACGCATCTATATCAAATGTCATGTACACTTGTTTGACATCCCTGGCAAGAAGTTTCCTGATTATCTCTTCTGCAAGCGCCTTCGCTCCCTTTTCGCGCACGGCCACAGGAGGAAATTGATTAACACCGAGGTTCCTGATAGTGTAATACGCTTCAGGGTAGTTATATCCACGTACGCCGATTTGATATACATCGTGCCCATCAATACGTGCCAGTTCGGTTGCTCGCAGTATCTCACTGCTCTGTGAATGTTTGCCCTGCGAATAGCTTTCGTCCATAAGATCAAGATGTGCATCAAAATCGATAATCCCTATGGGACCGTCAACGGCATCATGCATTGCAGCTATCATAGGCCATGAAATTGAATGGTCACCGCCCAGCCCTATCATAATTTCACCGGCCTGATATATTTTGCGTGCATCAGCCCTCATTACTTCATAAGAGGCTTCGATATCACCGTACGGAAGGTTCACATCGCCGGCATCCCTGAATACTATATCCGAAAAATCAATCAGTGAACAATTTTCAACATCATAATAACGGTTATCCGTAATCCTATTCATCATAAAACCAAGTTCTTTGCGTATCGTTTCCGGTGCATATCTTGCACCAGGGCGTCCCCTGCTTGCACCAAAATCCCAAGGCAGACCAAGAATCGTAAATTTGTGTTTTGCAGACATAACAAATACCTCCTATTATTTTATTTAAACCAGTCCAAAATATTTATTTAAACAACAGATTAGGCAGCCAGAGCGATATTTGCGGGAAAATACTTATCAGAACAGCAGCAAAAACAAGGATTGCAATAAAAATCCATACCTCGCTTATTACTTTCATATAACTTTCCTTAAACGCGACACATGCAGTGAAAATATTTATGCCAAACGGCGGTGTACCGGCTCCGATAGTCGTCTGCGTAGTAATTATGATCCCGAGATGGATGGGATCAATGCCATACTTTATAGCTATTGGGAACAGGATTGGATTCATTATCATCATTGCAGGAGCACCGTCTATTACCATGCAGGCAATAAAGAAACATACGTTGACCAGCAGTAGAAAGGTCCATTTGTTCATCCACGGAGAAGATACCATCCAAGTCAAGAGATTCTGCGGCACCTGTGAAAATGAGAGCAGCCATGAGAAAAACTGGCTTGTGCCAAAAAGTATGAACACAACAGCAGTAAGCACCCCTGTATCCAACGCAATATAATATAAATCACGCAATTTCAGAGATTTATATATGACGCATTCAACAATTATCGAATATAATGCTGCAACAGCAGCTGTTTCTGATGGACTGAACACCCCTCCGAACATACCGCCGATGATAATAATTGGAAGGCCAAGCGCCCATTTTGCATCTTTGGCGGCAGCCCAGCGCTCTTTCCAGCCAGCTCTTTGTTCAACAGGAACGTTGTTTTTAACAGCCCAATAATAGCAATATATCATCATCATAATTGCAATCATTATTCCGGGTACTATGCCGGCAATAAACATCTCACCGATTGAACACTTGACCTGCACTCCATACAGTATCATCAGGATGCTCGGCGGAATGAGGGCTGCCAGATTACTGGCATTTACTATCAAACCCAAGCTGAATGTATCTCTGTATCCAGCTTTTAAGAGTTTAGGATAAATAGCCCCTCCAATGGCAGCAACAGTAGCCGCCGTTGACCCGGATATGGCGCCGAAAACTGCACAGCTTCCAACCGTGGTATGCGCAAGCCCCCCAGGTATATGACCAAGCATGGCCTGTACAAAACAAACAAGTTTATCTGATATCTGACCGCTGCCCATAATTTTCCCTGAAAATATAAACAGCGGAACCGCCAGCAAAGTAAATATCCTGAATCCATCGACCATCTGCTGACAGACCATTCCCATTGGCAGGTTCGGATAGAAGATAACAAAAGTAATTACCGACGAAAGCAGGATTACTACATACAAGGGAAAGGCAAATATAAGCAATCCAAAGAAGAGGACAAATAATAACGTAAGCATTCTATTTCCCCCCCGGACCGCAGTCAGAACCCAAGTAATATTCTTCTTTTGACCGTAAATTTTTCAAAAGACATCTGAAGTTCTGCCAGGCAATAAGAGCAAATCCTATTGGGAGCATTGAGTAAAAAGTGTAAAAAGGAATACCGAGGACCGCAGTAGTCCTGGCCGAATTGTACGTCAGCCTGATGAAATCTATTCCTATGTATGCTACGTATGCTGCTGCAAGTCCTGAAACAATGGAAACGATTATGGCCAGCATCTTCTTGAATTTATGGCTAACAACCGGAATATCGAACAGGAAGCTTGCAAACAGATGCGCACCTATACGTGTAGCATAAGCTGATCCTACAAAAGTAAAAATCACCACCATGATGAGGCAAACTTCTTCCGTGGGGGACCAGCTCATATTGAGCACGTGTCTTAAAACTATATTAACGTTCATAATTATCGTTATTGCCGCAATACAGAACACGATAATTATTTCTTCAAGTTTTTTCAGCAAATTGAACACCTCGTCTCTTAGAGACAGTTGCCCGGCCAGACTTTTAATCTGTTAATCATCTGCCCGGGCACCTGCATAAACTGCATACCCATATGGACTTTGTTAATATTTCCACGAGCAGGCTCGTATTCCCATATAGTTAAACCTGATCATTGTGGTAAAATCAAACACTGGCAATTTAGTCAGCACCTGTACATCATGAGAATAAGGAGGGAGCTCGCTGCATTCCATAATTATGGCGCCGATATCTTTCTTCCTTTTGATAAGGTCGGAGGCGACGGAAATTACTTCTTTTCTGAAAATATCCTCATCCAAAGATCCCTTTTCCTGCACCATAGAACCCTGAGCTTCCGGACAATCATCCAGACCGGCAATATACAGCCTAGCCATCATCTCTTCCGATGTAACTCCCGCAGCGTATAAAATCTGCCTGCTGAGGCAAGATTTACTTGCCGTAATCACCCCTACCGTTTTCTTGCTGCCGATCATTTTCATCACAATGGGAATTTGGAGCAAACTGGACATGGAGACGGGAATATCCACAGCTTCAGCTATCTCATTCTGAAAGAGTGCCATGAAACCGCACGATCCTGCTATTGAAGAGACTCCTTCTGCCTGTAACTCAAGAGCGGCGTTAATGAAAGGCTTCAAAAGCTCCGGATCTTTACGATTAAGCAGCCGCTCTATTGAGGCTCCCCTGATTTTTTTGTATCTTACCGGAAACGGGAACGTTTCTGCATTGAGCACACTTCCTAAAACACGCGGAATTGATTCATCAAGGACTAAAATACCAACCGCCTCACCACACCATGCCTGTCCCTTGGGAATATAGTGAATCATTGCCGTTCCCTCTCTTAAAAATGATTTACTTTACCGATTTAAGGGTATCTTCAAGTGATTTAAAAATAGCCTTTCCTTCTTTATCTCCGACAAGTTTCAAGTATTCCGACTTTGCTGCATCAGATGCTTTTTTGTAAGCGCCTGATACCGCTGGGCTAGCCGGGATCATCTGGATTTTACCCGTCTTTACAAGTTTTGCGCGGCTGTCTGCTGCCAGCTTCGGGACATAATTAAACATGTAATTCTGGGCAACTTCTCCGCCCCTGACTATTATTTTCTGCATGTCCTTAGGCATTTTGTCGAATACTCCGCGGCTGATATAGAGCATATTCACAACAGTAGAATGGTTTGTTTCTATGAGGTATTTCTGAACTTCAAAGTATGACATTTCGTAAATTATATCAAGTGGATTTTCCTGGGCGTCTATCATATTTGTCTGAAGGCCGCTGTATACCTCCGAGAAAGGAACCGGAGTCGGGTTTGCGCCTAGGGCCTTGTATGTAGCAATAATTATAGGGGAATTCATCGTTCTGATCTTAAGTCCCTTGAAATCCGCAGGCTTTGTTATCTTCTTATTCGCTGTTACCTGAAAGAACGGCTCAACATATATACCGAGGAATTTCACTCCGGTTTTTTCACTGTTTGCAACTAGTTTTTTAACAAATGGTGAGCCAGACGCAAAAACCTGTTTGTTCTTTGCAAAATCCTTTGGAAGTATTTCAGGAACACTGAAGATCGCGAATTCTTTCAGGACTGTGGCAATGCTGCCGCCATTAAGTATACCCATTTCCACTACCCCTGTCTGCATTCCCTGCAGCACTGCAAACGGGTCCCCTACCTGGTTGCTAGGAAATATTGATACCTGGATCTCTCCCTTTGATTCTTTTTCTACATATGCTTTAAATGTTTTAGCCATCTGGTCCATCATTGAGCCAGGAGCCGATTCATGCCCAATTTTTAGAGTATACTTAGGCGCAGCCATTGCTATTGTTGCTGACATACAAACAATAATAAATGCACATATTAATATTTTTCTCAAGGTAAAATTCCTCCTTCTGTGTTTGATACAGTCGAAACTTACAAAAACTGGAAGGACAACAGCTCGGAAGTATTATTCATCTACCACCCCCAGCATGTAGTCACGGTAAACTTTTGACACAAATACGGCATCATCCAACGTAACGTGTTCATCTTCTCTGTCGTTGAATATTTTGCCGCCTGGGCCAATTACTATGAATGGGATTCCCAATTCTGGAATAACAGTCGAAGCGTCCGTGTAAAAAGATTGCCCCACAATTTTGGGTTTTCTGCCGTATTTGTTGCACAGATATTCGAATCGGCGTACAAGAGGCGCATCAGTTGCCATTCCCACAGCAGGCCGTTTATTAATTATTTTTACATCTATATTCAATCCGGGCTGGTTTTTTTCAATGTGTTTTTTTGTTTCCTGTATTACATCACAGGCTCTTTCGATATCTAATGAAGGGGTAATCCGGACATCTATACGTCCTGTTACATAGCCAGGGACCATCCATGTCGAGTTATCGTGAGTTGCTACCTGCGTCAAATTAACAGTACAATCTCCCAGTATGTGATGGCTGCTGACCCTGTTGAATTTTGAAGAGAGTTTGTCTACAAACTTCATAATCCCATCAAGCGCGTTTACTGCCTGCGCAGATTCCATTATATGTCGGCTGTGCCCATTTACCTCAACATCAAGCCATATCGCTCCCTTCTGTGCCACACCAATATCTGAGCCTGTAGGATCACAGAATACCATTTCGCTGACATTGGCAAGAAAGCCTCCCTGCAAAAGCATCCTTGCTCCCATTCCCTTGCCATCCGAATCAGCAGTGAAACATAACATTAAATCATGCGCCGGCTTTTCTCCTGTCTCAAGTATTGAAAGAACAGCACTCAGCATTGCAGCAACGCCGCTTTTAGCATTAGAAGCGCCTATCCCGTATACCGTACCGTTTATGCAATGTCCTGAAAATGGACCATAAGACCAGTTGTTCGGGTTATATGGGGCCATTGTGTCAATATGCCCCATCATAGCCGTCTTTCGGCTGTTTTTTTCTTTTCCGTCTATATTAACTATCATTGAGGCTCTGTTATTACCGTGCTGTACGACGTTAATGTGAACTTGAAAATTGGCAAAGAGCGATTCGATATATTTAACTATATCTAATTCATCCCATCCAGGCTCGCAGGATCTCATTCTGATTAAGGTCTGCATTATCTGAAGCAAACGTTGATGCTGTATATCAGGCAGCATGTTCTAACCTCCGATTTTATTCTTTTCATTCCATACAACTAAAAGATCCCTGATAAGTTTTCCTGACGGGTCAGGTTCCACCATAAAATCACCGGATGCCGGGGTTGTGCACGCAAGGCTGAGTTTGCCGTTAATAAGCATCCTGCAGAGTCCGCATTTGCCTAGCCTGCATGAACTGTAAAATGTCAGCGACGGATCGATATCCTCATTTATTTTTTTTAAAACCTGTAAAACACTCTTGTCTCTTACGCAAGGAACCTCATATTCCTGTATCCAACTTTTGTCATTATCGCCACGCCTGACCCGAACAAATATGCTGGAAACACCTTTCATATTTCTTCTGTCTCCTTTTCACCATACTTTCTTTTTCCAGAAACTGGGCATCTGCCTCTGCAGTTATTCGCCGGCATTGCTTTTACACACAGGCTGCCTTCTTTCAGCGAGATTACAGTATTCTGCAGCCATAGACCGTCATCCGTTTCCTTGTGATCGCAGCGGAAATGCGCTCCCCTGCTTTCATCACGTTTTTTTGCCGCTATACATACCATAGTCGCTATATCAAAAAGGTTCCGATTTTGAATCACTGAAACGCAATCCCTGTTACCTTTTTTAAAATCAGTCCTAATCCCCTGCATTTTTATCTTTTTTCCTATTTCTTTAAGTTCTGCTTCAAAATTTGAGAGTCTTTGTCCTGTTCTTATCAAGCCTATGCCTTCCCATGCTTTGTTTTTCAGCTCACGTGCAATCAGTACGGGGTCTTCCTTTGCAGGTCTGCTGATAAATTCAGTTTTCTCATCCACGACTTCAGCCATTTTTTCAGGTGACGGTACATATGTGTGTTTTAAATTTTTTGCCCATCTAGAAGCGCTCTTACCGGCTATAGCTCCCCAGACAAGGGCCTGCGCCACTCCATTTCCGGATATTCTGTTTGCTCCGTGCAAACTTCCAGTACCCTCCCCGCCGGCAAACAATCCGGGCAATGATGTCGCGCCATCTGCGTTTATTTTTATACCGCCGTTCCAGAAATGGCATGCCGGAATAGTTTCTATCGCTTCTTTTGTTATATCCGGCAAATATTTTTTCAGGTTGAATCCGCCGCATCTCCAGTTAGCTATAGTTTTTGGAAACCACTCGCCGGAGTACTCAATTATATTGTTTGGGATATGTGCCAATGAAAGGTAAGTGCCACCGTTTTCAGATCCTCTTCCATGGAAGATTTCATAACCGGCAGCTGCTGCATTGATGTCACGGGTCGTGTGTTCAAGACGCCGCTGATCCCATTTCATCATGTAACGCACTCCCTCCCTGTTAAGGGCATGTGCGTTAAGAGTCATAGCCAGATCATGCGTAAATGTAACACCAGAGATGATATCAGGCTTTAAGACGCTGTATGGCAGAAACATTGGGAATTCCATGTCTACAAGATCCGCTCCGGCTCTATAGGCTGCAGCCATACCATCACCAGTCAGCCCGTCTGGCGCCGTTACAAACGGGTAAAGGCCCATCGCGCCTCCGCAGCAAAGAACTGTTGATTTTGAAGATATATAAACAGGCTCTCCATCCAATATGTTAAATCCGACAGCCCCTACTGCCTCACCATTTTTTACAATTAAATCTATCAAAACAGTACACTCAAGAATATTTATTGAAGGATTGTCACGAATCTCCTTTTTCAGGCATTTGCAAAGTCCTACGCCAGAAACCCATACCCCACGCGGGTAGCTGTGACCAGGGTTCTGTACCAACCCTAATAGAACAACTCCTCTGTCTTTTAACCGCAGAACCTCTTTTCCTGAATTTTCAACATGTACTTCTATCAAAGATTCGTCGCCTAAAAATTCGCCTTCACGCAGCATGTCAGCCGCGAATTTATCAGGACTGTCATCAGTGTCGCCGTTAAGCCCAAGCTTGTTCCTGCAAAAACCACTATCTACAGCTATGTCTGCCTGAGCAGTAACAGTTGCACCATCCAATCCTGCAAAACCTTTGGACATGACAGTAACTCTGCATTGCTGCGAAGCCTCTATTGCAGCCCTCATACCGGCTCCTCCGCTGCCTATGACAAGAACTTCCGTATCAATATAAATCACAGACAATCCACCACGCTCTTAGTATATTTATATTAATGTCATGTTGTGTACATTAAATCGCCTTGTCCTTTTATCTGCTACGTTATTAGGTAACAAATTTAATTGTGAATACATAACAAAAAAAATACATGCATTTTTTCACAGTTTGCGCCACAAAGAAATATGCAACACTATTGAGCCGTTACATATTTTTTACAATACAAACTATTTTTTATATAAATGGCTATTTTTTATTGAAAAATATCAATAAACTTTGCAATATACTTAAATATGAAAATAAAACGACAGTTACGTATGTTTATATTCATTGTGTAGAATGGGAAATAATATATAATCATTGATAATATCATCGATTTTTATTTGGCACTTATACATAAATAATTTACAAAAACATGAATCTTAAAACGATTAGGAAGGGTTATATGTCCGAACTTGACGATTACAGGTTCATAGAATTACTAACAGCGAACAGTCTTGAATCAGGAAGCATGGAGCAGACTCTGGATATGTTTGCTGAATTTTCGGGCATGCCTGTCGCATATATTGAATCAGCCAAAAACATATCTCATATTTCAAGAGCACCAAATAATTTCAGTGAAAACATACGCTTATATCCGTTAGATGAAGTACTTCGAATATACAAACATTTCCCCGTCACACATGCTGGAAATTTTATAGGCTCAATAATACTTAACACGCCACCTGATGTATTTTTTCCACAAAACAGATTTCTGCCGCACCTTGCCAACGCACTGAAAATCTGCGGATTTATCGGCAACAGCGAAACATTAACCACACAAAGCGATGAATCATTTATTAATATTCTTCTTACAGGGAACAGCGAGGATATAGCCGCCTGCAAAAACTGGCTAAAACAGAAAAAGATAGATCCGGACGGCAAGTTCTGCGCAGTCGCAATATATATGGTATATGATCGCCACGATGAGAACGATCCTGAAGCAGAGAAAAAGGAACTCCACGTGCTTTATGAACGATTTAAGGGGATAGCAAAATGCTTTCCGGTACAATTTATAAGCTGCATATGGAATTGTTTTATTGTCTTTGATTTTCTCATAACAGACGACAGCCTGCTTAGTGCAATCATTAATAATTTTGAAGAAATAACTCTGCACCATCAGATGGATGATATGAATAAAATAAGTTTATTAATAGGAGTCGGTGATAGAATAAGCGGATATGACAGATTTTCTATATCATGGGCTCAAAGTGTAAACTCCATAAAATATTCAATGCTGGGCAGTAATGACAAAAAAATCCTCTGTCTCTGGTCGGACGTTGGCATAGATCAGAATATAGCCGACATGGCAAGCCAACAGGGATATCTCAGCAGATGTGTAAATATATTGGAGCCGCTGCTTGCATATGACCGTTCACACAGGGGGATTTTGTTCCCAACACTGGTTGCCTTTACCATTAATCAGTGGAACCTTACAGCTTCGGCAAAGTATATGTTCCTGCACTATAATTCCATTAAATATCGTTATAATAATATTGCGTCAATAATGAACTTGGATCTTGATTCTTCTAAAACCAGGTTTGATCTGGCAATAATTGTCAGGACATATTTATTTTCGTTACCCATGGATAAATTCCTCCTTACTATAAATCATATTAACAACCCTGATGAAGTGTCACATGAAGTATTTTCTTAAATTGAACAGTTTGTAATTTTCCTTATTTCAGCCTGGCAGTAAAATATTTTATGCTCCCTTAAAAACAGATAATATTGCTTGATTTATTTCACCTGTTTTTAAGGGAGCTTATCAGTTGCGGCATTATGGTTATGATAAGGATTACTGTTTTTTAAAGATCTATATTGCTTCCGATCCCAAGCTCAATAGCCCTGTTGTATATCGTCCATGCAGCAACAACGTCCAGCACCGCATATCCAACCGTTTTCATCACCGTGATCTGGTCTGGCGACTGGCGGCCGTCAAGCTTGCCGTCAAGTACTTCTCCAAGTTCACCGGCTACACGGTCGACGCTGTATAGCCCCTCTTTTATCGGAATTAAAAAATCTCCCGCTTCGGCAAATACCGCTTCTTTGTTGTCTACGAACACGCGCGCCTTATCGATAAGTGAGAAGTCCAGCTCCCTCGCATCCGGCGTGTACGAGCCGACTCCGTTCACGTGGGCTCCCGGCTTTACCCTCTTTCCGTCGAAAACAGGCGTCTTCGATATTGTAACCGTGGTTATAACATCAGCTTCATCTATCGCTTCATCCGGAGAGGCCGCCGCTTTCAGCTTTACTCCGAACCGCTCCGCTGTTGCAGCCTCAGACGATATAAAATTACTGATCCTTTCCTGCATTACATCATATATCCTTACTTCTTCTATCTTCCTCACCGTAAGCAGCGCTTCAAGCTGGCTCCGCGCCTGACCCCCGGTTCCGAACAGCGCAGCTACACGGCTGTCGCTCCTTGCAAGTATATCCGTCGCAGCGCCTGATATAGCGCCTGTCCTTATCCTTGTGACCTCAGTGCCGTTCATCATCGCACAGACTTCGCCCGTTTCAGGGTCCAGAAGCAGAACCTGCGCCGTAACTACAGGTATATTTTTAGCCGCATTCTGCGGGAAGGTCGATACTACTTTTATGCCTACGCGGTTTACGTAACTTTTCACATATGCCGGCATAAACTGTGATGTGCTGCTCTCGTTCACTTTAAAGCTTATCCGCACCGGGACCTCGGTCTGCTTCTGCGAATGCAGCAGAAACGACGTCTTATCCGATTCTATCGCATCCTTCATCGGGAACACCTTGCGGACTTCGCTAGCGTTTAGTAATAGCATTGAAACTCCTCCTTTGTTCTACGGCTAAGCACGGATATTCGTCAAACCGCCCTAAAATCAAATAAAAATGCCTTTATTCCAGGCAGGAATTCAGCTTTCATCCTCTGCTGCTGGCATATGCAATGAACACTATCTCAATATGCGCACCATCCGCAAGCCTTGCAGCTTCGACTGTAGCCCTTGCCGGATACGGTTTGCTAAAAAAACTTTTATATACTTCGTCCATATCAGCAAAATTTTCCATATCTGTAATGTATATCCTTGCGCTTACAACATTCTCAAAAGTCAGCCCCTGCGATTCGAGAACAGTCTGTGCAGAGTGCATAGCATTAAGGGTTTCCTGTTTTATGTCTTTATCCGTTTTAAGTTTTTCTGTAATTCCGCACACGCCCGCCATATAAAGCGTATTTCCTGCCCATACACCGTGGCTGTAAGCCCCTATGGGTTCTGCCAGACCATAGCCAGATAATGCATCCCGCATTTTATCACTCCTATCAATTAAAAAATTTGCCGATATTAGACAAATATACACAGGTGCTCTTGCAGCAGCATACTTATCTAGCCTCCGAGATAAGCGAGCAGGACACCTCCTGCCAGAACTGATCCTATCTGGCCCGCAACATTGGCGCCTACCGCGTGCATAAGAAGGTGGTTAGAAGGATCCGCCTTCTGTCCAAGCTTCTGGATCACCCTTGCGGACATCGGGAATGCTGAGATACCGGCTGCTCCTACCATCGGGTTGAATTTCTTGCCTTCAGGAAGGAACAGGTTAAGGAATTTCGCCGTAAGCACTCCGCCCGCTGTGTCAAGCACAAACGCTACCAGTCCCATTCCTATTATGATGAGCGTACTCATGTTTACAAACTTTTCGCCCGTCATCGTTGCCGCTATTGAGAATCCAAGCAGGATCGTCACTATATTTGCCAGCTCATTCTGCGCTGCCTGCGACAATCTTTCCGTTACTCCGCTCTCGCGAAGAAGGTTCCCGAACATAAGGAAGCCCAGCAGCGCCACTGATGCCGGCGCTATTATTCCTCCAACTATCGTCACCGCTATCGGGAAGAGTATGCGCTGCGTCCTCGACACTGTTTTCCTGCCTAGCGGCATCCTCATCCTGCGTTCCTTTTTCGTCGTCAGCGCCCTTATGACTGGCGGCTGGATCAGCGGCACCAGCGCCATGTACGTATACGCTGCCACAGATATCGGCCCTAACAGGTTCGGTGCAAAACGCGTCGCTACATAAATCGACGTAGGACCATCCGCCGCTCCTATTATTCCTATTGATGCCGCCTCAAAAATGTTATAGCCAAACAGCATCGCTAACCCCATCGTTAGAAATATTCCGGCCTGCGCCGCAAGGCCGAACAGGAATACTTTGGGATTTGAGATAAGAGGCCCGAAGTCGCACATTGCTCCAACTGCTATAAATACCAATAAAGGCAGTATTTCTGTCGAAATTCCAAGGCTGAAGAACATCGACAATGCTCCTTCAACCACTTTCGTACCTACCATCTGGTCTATTGCCGATGACAGTGGAAGGTTGACCAATATTGTACCGAAACCCATCGGAAGAAGAAGGCACGGTTCAAAATCCTTTTCTATGGCAAGATACATGAGGATTCCGCCTACGGCCATCATCAACATGTTCTGCCATGTTACTGCTGCAATCATTTGTGTGAACAGATCCAACAAATACACCTCCCTAAACTTTCACCTGTTTACTCATATATCATCATGCCATATATTCTCTGAAAGCCTGGGCAAGGCGGGTACAGCCCTCTTCTGCTGCATCAGGTGCGACTTTGGCAAATGATATGCGGAAAGTTCCGCTCCCTTTAAATGATTCTTCCTGGGTGTAAAAGGCACAGCCTGGGATGATTCCTATTTTTTTCTTTTCGACTGCAAATCTGGCAAACGATGTCATGTCATCTATGCCGTCTACCTCTCCCCATAAGAAAAATCCACCGTGGGGATAGTTAGTGTGTACTCCAATTGGGTTAAGGTGTTTTAATACAGCCTCCATCATCCCGTCTCTGCGCTTCCTGTACGTTTCGCAAAGGAATTTTATTCTCTGCTTCATATCTGTATTTATAAGATAATTGTAAAGCCCTTTCTGCAGTATCGCAGGTCTTGCCAATCCTGCACTTACTCTCAATGCATTCAAATGGTCGACAATGGCATCAGGGACCGTCACCCATCCGCACCGGAGGCCCGGAGCAACAAGCTTGGAGAAGCTATTGCTGTGTATAATGCGTTTGTCATCTCCGGAAAGTTTCAGATATGTCACAGGCGGCTCTTCATCGTAACTCAGGTAATGATAAGGATCATCTTCGAAAATCGGGATATTATATTTCTCAGCAATTTTCAGTATAGCCTTTCTGCGTTCGAGAGGCGAAGTGCGTCCGCTTGGATTCTGAAAATTTGGGATTGTGTAAAGGAAACGTACCGTCCTTCTTTTTAATATATCCTCCAATGCTTCAGGTATGATGCCGTCATCATCTGAAGGTACGCCGATGCACAGAGCGCCCTGCTTGCGAAAAGTCAAAAGAGATTCCGTAAATGTTGGCTGCTCTACGAGGACGATGCTACCAGGGTCTATCAGCGCCTCTGCAATAAGGTCTATGGCTTCGCCGGCCCCGTTGGTAAGAAGAATATTCTCCCTTTTTACCCAATCCGGCGCCATGCCATCATTTTTCATCAAGGCAACAATCCATTCGCGAAGTTCAACAAGCCCGAAATCATCTTTATAATACGCAAGAAGAGATTCGTCATCAAAGACTGATGCAAACGCTCTTTTCAGTTCTTCGACAGGATAAATATCAGACGAAGGCTCACCTGCAGTAAAAGATATTGCACTATTATTTATGCACAGCTTGATCATCACACCTATTTCAGAAGGAACAAGGCGTTCTTTCGCCATGGTGCTTATCTGATCACAAAACTTAAATTTTTCTGTCATTCCGATTTGCTCCTCTCAGTTTTAACAAAAAACGCTCACAGCTCTTCAAATATTACATTTTGCAATAAATAAGTTAATTAATCATTATATTGTTCATATTCAATCAAAAATTATTATCTAAACTTCAATAATTTATATTTATAAATTTATCCTATGCATTTAGTATTAAAAAACAATTAATTAAAATAAATTATTACCCTTGGACAAGACTTTTTATTTCTTTAAAAGAATAATCCCCCAGCCCTACAGCCCTTATACCTCGCCCTGATTTTCTATAGTCAGCCTGTCCGATTACTTCTGCTAAGCGGATAACAGAGTCAACAGTAGGAGTAGGCACGTTAACCAGTCTGCCCATTTCAGAAAGAGGGATCAGCAGGAAGGGCACATCTTCCGATAAATATCTGAACTTCATTGAACCAGGGGAATCAGGGCCATGATTGCCGTATACAGGGTGATTTGCAAAGATCTCATGCATATCCTTATATTTGGTTCTGTCGAGATTATAATTTGAAATGGCATCCTCATACTCAGTGACCAAGTCATATCCCCATGCTTTGCCTACAGCAAGACGCTCTTTATCCATAGCCTCCATAACGCAGCATACGGATTCAGTCATTCCGTCATTATAAAAACGGAAGCGTTCGCCGTTTTCTATTCTTCCGGCATTCATTATCATTGTAGGACAGTGAAGAATCATATTTGTGTTTGCCAAAGCAACTGAAATCACGTCAGGCAGTTTGTTGAATGAGATGGGAAACCCTCCGGCAAGGCCTCTTATAAGGTCATCCGTGCTGCAGGCAGGGATCGCGGATACCCACATACTGTCTTTTAACCCGAACACCAAAGAGCTTTTATCTGGCTGCAACCGGGTGGCATATGGGATAGTATCGGATTCGCCAAGAAGGACATCATCGGCTATGCCTCTTTTTTTCAGCCTGATGTAGAGTGATAAGGAGCCTAAATTTCCAGGCATAATAAGTATTCTTTGCCCCTTTTCTATAAAAGGTGCAACGTAATCGAACGCAGATTCCTGTCCGAAAGAAGGCATAACACAGTATATAATGTCAGCCCCTCTTACGGCTTTTTCAGGGTCGGTCGTTACAATGGAAAGCTTTGCCTCGCCATTGACCTCTCCTTTTAAGACGAATTTATTATTATTCTGCAGCAGATTTTCAATATTTTTTGCAAATCCAGGGTTTTCCCATAATCTGACCTCATGTCCGCGCAGTGCCATATCGCCTGCTATTGCATGCGCTCCGTTCCCAGCGCCTAATACGGTAATTTTCATATAAAAAACCTCCTGTCTCTCACATTGTTAATGCAAATTTCAATATTTTTATCATCTGCCGGCATTGCAGGTTTTCTCTATAATGTATCAATTTTACGAGCACCAGCGATGCTAATAAGCGCATATGACTGAAGCGCCGATTTTAAATAAGTTCTCAGATCCCCCAAGCTGAACTTAATTTTTTGGGTGCGTTTAATTTGGGAAAAATCATATAAATATAACTTTACGGTTCAGAAGATTTGGAGCCTCTCTGCAAGAGATGCTCTGAAGAATTGCGCAAAATGTATTTTCTAGTTTTTGTTTAACGGTAATGCTGAAACGGCATGCAATTGCAGCCATTGGAGATAAAAGGGGATCCCATTCTTTATTTCATGAACCGGAGATCCCCTGGTCCATCACTTAAAGATTTACATAGTGTTGAGAGCAGCTCTTAGTTAAGGTATCAAAACGGGCCGAATTTAATAGCAGTGGCAAAGACCAGAATTCCTGCCGCCAGAAGGGTCCACATGAGCATTAAAGGCCAGACGAACTTCGCCCACTTTTCATATGGGACACCTGCAAGGCCGATAGCCGCCATAAGCACGGGCTGGATCGGTGAGATAGCATTTGTTATTCCGTCACCAAACTGGAATGCAAGGACTGAAACCTGACGTGTAACACCGAGTATATCCCCAAGCGGTGCAAGGATAGGCATCGTCGTAGCAGCCTGACCCGAACCTGACGCAAAAATAAAATTAAGTGCAGTTTGTACAAGGAGCATGCCGATTGCAGCCATGCTTGCGGGAAGCCAGCCTACTGCCGTGGCAAGGCCGTTGATGACCGAATCCATAATGTTTCCATCGCTTAAAACGACTACAATTGCCCTTGCAAGGCCTATGCAGATCGCAGTAAATGCCATTTCCTTTGCGCCGATCACAAAATTTTCAGCAATCTCGTCCGCACTTAATTTTCCTATTATTCCGCAGCAAATGCCCATTATAAGAAAAATGGTGATTATCTCCTGAAGGTAGTATCCTTTTTCAATAACACCCCATGCAAGATACACGAACCCTGCAACGACTACGGCAAGTATTGCCCAATCTCTGCCCACAAGCGGTTTATCATCAAAAACCACGTCTGATGCCTGTGAGGCATTTAACCCATATACAACACTTTTTGTCGGATCATTTTTAACCCTTTTGGCATAGCGCATAATCCACCACCATATAAGTATGTAAAAAAGGACCATGCAGCCAAATCTGAAGCCCATTCCTGAGAAGAGCGGCAATTCTGCTATCCCCTGCGCAATACCTGTATTGAATGGATTCATAGGTCCTGCTGTATATCCGGCATAAGCGCCAAGATAAATCATGGCGACTCCGACTACTGCGTCGTAGCCTACACCTTTTGCAATAGCCACGGCTAATGGGATAAATATCAAGGATTCCTCGGCCATGCCGAAAGTCGCTCCTCCGGCAGCTATTACAAGCATCGTTGCAGGGACAAGAATATGCTCCCGTCCTTTTAATTTTATTACAGCTCTGTTTATTGCGCGATTAACGGTTCCGGTGGAATTAATAATCTGAAAAACCGAACCAACCAAAAGTACGAAGAAGATTATTTCACTTGCAGCATTTAATCCTTTTGGAAGTGACATGAAAGTATCGAAAAAACCGACAGGTTTCTGGTCTACATTATGGTATGTGCCAGGCACGACTAAAGTACGGCCTGTCTGCTCATCCTTCACCCGGTTAAATTCACCGGCAGGAATCAGGTATGTTCCGATTGCGGCAAGGAGAATAAGAGATGCGATAAGGATATAAGTATGCGGTATCCTGAATTTTAATTTCAATGTCATTATGTTCACCTCTTCCTGTTCTTTAGGCATTTCTGGTATAAATCTGGTTCACGGTATGGTTATTTTCGCAGCCATACCGTGAACCTCCCATCGGATTTCAGCTTTTTAGCGTTTTGGAGTTACCTCCACATCTTTATTGAAAACAAAAGGCACGCCCTTGTTAAGTTCCACAGCTTTTTCATAAACTGCTGTCGCGACTGCCACATCCATTGCACCGGTTCCTATCGGGACACATACTATGCGTTCCCCTTGTTTGATCCTTCCGTCAACCTTGCCGCACACAACTTCACCGATAGTAGCAGTGATCATATCCTGCGTGAATTTACCCTGGTCGACTACGCTCTTAAGCGCTCCTCTGTGCATGGTCTGTCCTATTGAATCTACAAATACCCTGTCAGCCGACAGCAGTAACTCATCTTCGCACTCTGTGAAGGATCCCATCGGGAATACGATCTGACCTGGCTTGATCCATGAATTTTTAATATATTTATTTCTTCCGTGGGTAACCGACACTATAATATCAGTGTCCTTAGTTACTTCTTCAGGAGTTTCAGCCGGGATTATTTTTGCTGCCACAAGCTTCGACATATCGTTTATATATTTTTTGACGGCTTCGGGATTTATGTCATAAATTACAACTTTATCAATGTCAAACACTTCGGAAAATGCAAGAAGCTGAGTTCTTCCCTGCGCGCCGGCTCCATAAATTCCAAGATTTATTCTTGTTTTTGCGGAAATATATTTTGCAGCAACTGCTGACTGAGCCCCTGTACGATAATTAGTGATCTGTTCGCCATCGACCACACATCTGAAAACGCCGGTTTCAGGGTCAAAAAGCAGAATAAGTGCGATGATATAAGGAAGACCCCACGCAGGATTGTTTAAGGAACCGCCTACACATTTGATTCCGGCGCTTTTCTTGCTGTGTATGTATGCCGGCATTGCATTGAGGCCATTTTTAAAAGGAGGCCATTCTGCATCTTCACCAAGCTCAAGTGTAATTTTCGTTGGGCAAAGGACTTCGCCTTTTCCCCAGCCGTTAAAGGCATCTTCACAAGCTGCAACAGTATCTTTCATTGTCAGAATTTCTTTTACCAAATCAGCATCAATAAGTCTGCAGGGCATTATTTTTCCTCCTATTTTTTTGTTAATTTTTCTTTTATATCCAACTTCTGATCTTCCACTAACTACCCTCCCATCATTTTTTATTTAAAATCCAGCCAAATCAGATTTTGTATTTGAATTTGGCCCGCACATATATATGACCTATCATTAAAGCTGTTTATATATCCTACATTTAAATCATAAATACGATTCTGAATTATGTCAACATTAAAATTCATAAGATTTTTTAGTAACATATTTTAAAAATTTTATAAACTTGAATACAAAATGACAAATTAATACGGAAATGATAAAATGGAACCTTGCCTAAGGGGGTTTATTTCATGCTGAAACCTGTATCGAGGACTACTCTCTCTCAAACTATTTTATATGAAATAATACAGGCAATAAAAAATGGAATGTGGCTGCCTGGCTCTAAGATCCCCAGCGAGCAGGAGCTGGCTGCATCATTTTCAGTAAGCAGGAACTCTGTCAGGGAAGCCATCAAAACACTTAACAATATGAACATATTAGAATCACGCCCCGGACAGGGAACTTTTCTTTCAAAAGACGCAATCCGCTACATTCTTTCATCAGAGCTCATAGACAACGGCTACAAAGATGCATCTTTATTCGAAATAACAGAAATCCGCGCCCTTCTAGAAGCCCAAAGCGCTTACTGGGCTGCAAAACGGGCAACAGACGAAGATCTTAACGAGCTGAGATCCATATTGAAGCTTGCAAAAGAAAGCATGGGCGACAATATGAAAGAGCAGGACAGAGTACACTATTTGTTTCATGATGCAATAATCCGAATGGCAAAAAATACTTTCGTAGCTCGCCTTCTGTCATCAATACGTGCTGAAATAGATGCACAGCGCGTAAAATTCGATGAAATTCCACCGGTTAATGTATCCGAACTTATCAAGGACCAGGAAGAGATAATAAATTTCATACTTGAAAGAAAACCTGAGAAAGCCAGGGAAGCAATGGAGCGCCACCTGAACCACGGGCTGATCCTTATTGCATCTAATCAATCAGACACAGGGACTGTCTTAGGGGATAATTCCTGTCGCTGATAACTGTTAAACATATCAATGTTAATTCAGGATATAATGCCGATTTCTATGGCCTTATATTTATTACGCATATATTTGCAGCCAATTTATGCCGGAACTGTTTTCGACCCGCGGCCTGGAATGTATTCAAACGGCAGTGAAAAGATACTGATAAGGTAGAACAACAGCTGTATTGAGCTGCTATAAAAAACATATAAGCAAAAAACACATAAGGGTCAGATCTACGCAATTGTCAGAATGCCCGACCCTCAGAATACATATGTTGATAGCAGGAGTATGGGGAAAAACTTCAGCTAGGTGAGACCTGCACAATTCGCAAATCAGGAATTCCGGAGTTTCTTCAATCTTTTTTCCTAACTGACCTTCGAGTTACATGTCAGTTTCAAATTTTATGATCGCTGTACCAATGACACAAATATATCCCCTCATGTCAATTGTGCAGATCTGACCCCCTATTTGTTTTTCCTGTTTCATTCAGGCGATCAGGTTGGCGTTAACAAAATCCCAGTTTATCAGGTTTTTGATGAATGAATCCAGATAATCTGCGCGTTTGTTCTGGTAATCAAGATAATATGCATGCTCCCATACGTCTACCGTTAAAAGAGGCTTAACTTCTTTAGCGATTGGTGTATCTGCATTGGATGTCTTGATTATTTCCAGTTTGCCGTCTTTTTGAACAAGCCAGGCCCAACCGCTTCCAAACTGGCTTAGAGCCGTATCCTTGAATTTTCGGGCAAATACCTCGTAGCTCCCAAAATCTATATCGATCTTTTCCGCCAAGGGACCGTAAGGGATGCCACCTCCTGCTGGCTTGATCGAATGCCAGTAGAAAGTATGGTTCCAGACCTGTGCGGCATTGTTGAAAACAGCTGTTTTGTCATCCCTGCCTGAAGTATTTTTTATTATGCTTTCAAGGGTTTCTTGCGAAAATTCAGTGCCTTCAATGAGTTTGTTCAGGTTTGCAACATAGGTATTGTGGTGCTTACCGTAATGAAAATCCAAAGTCCTGGAACTTATAAGAGGTTCCAGCGCATCATTCGCGTATGGCAGCTCGGGCAGTAAAATCATATTATCAGTCCATCCTTTTTATATTTAGTATTTTGATTATGCTACAAAACATAAAACAACTGCAGATACGCTGCTGAGTTTGGATCTGGTCGCTTAAACCCAGTCCAGGATTTTGTCCGCACCTCCTTCCGGAGTTTTTTCAGTTTTTTCCCTAACTGACCTTCGTCAGATATACGTCCGTTTCAAATTTTATGATCGTTGTACGAATGACACAAATATATCCCATTATGCCAATTGTGCAGATCTGATCTCTTTGGTCCCTCTCTACAACATTAAAGTCATGCTGTTTTAATTTTCACTCCCTGCATCTTGTCCAGAAGTGCAAGTATATGCAGCAAATACAAAAGGACTCCTCCATTGGCGGCAAGGATCACACCAATGACTGCTCCGGGAATCAGATCAGAAACGATCATTGATGTGCCAAACATGATCGAAAGCAAGTTCATCGTCAATTGGGCTGCATAAAGCTTTACCAGAACCGTGGGTATGGGTCCGCGTGGTTCCCCGGCCTTTTGAAAAAAAGAAATACACATTTTACCCAGCGAAATTACACCGCTAAGGATGTTCAGAACTCCGATAAGAAATGTGAGATGTGAAACCAATATTTCCGGAATTATACAGGATACGATCCCTAACGCCGCAAACAAAAGTCCCGCAAATACAACCAGCCATGAACGTGTAGAAGCTCCTACCGGCGTATTGCCAAAAGCAAGCATCTGGATCGCCATGATCACCATTAAAAGGCCGAGCTGCGCACTTCCCGAAAAAGGAAGCATACCGAAAGTTACCGGAATCAACAGCACCCCGAGAAGCACCATAAAAATCCCGGTAAGCAGGATCATCGCCCTGTCATCGGAAAGTTCAATATCGCTTTTACATTTTCTTTCAGCTTCTGGATAAAGATAATATATCTTTTGGAGAACAGCTGCAAGATATACTATAGCTGCCCCATAAATCAGCACAACAACTGCTGTTATGGGAGTTGTCAGCAGATCCTGCTTCCAAATAAGCAATCCTATAAGCACTGACAAAACATAAACAGTACTGCAGGAAAAAATAAGTTTCCGGAAAATTTCACCATGTTTTATCCAGGACCGGAATTTATCTTTTAAAAAAAACATTTGCAGAAGGAGCAAAATCCCTCCTGGTCCAAAACAGAGAAACAGCAAAATACGCGGTATTTGGTTGAATATCTCAGGAACAAAACATGTAACTATACCTACTGACGCAATAGCCGCTCCGACAGCAAGTAAAAGTTTTGACCTCCTCATATCGCCGAAGGGAGTTTTTCCAAGAGTGACCATTTGCAATGCAAAAATGAACAGGAGCAATCCATACAATCCATTTTCGTAGTACGGAAGTATTCCTGCAGAAACAGGAAAAAGCAAAAATCCGGTCATCAGCATCGTCATCCCGGCAACGAGCAAAATTACCTGATCAAATGAGATATCCGCTTTATCTAATATCCGGTGTTTTGTCATATTCCTGCTATTTTGCACTTATGCCAGCCAAGACAATCCGACCTAGCAATATGATCCTTTTGTGCGGTAGTTTTCACGTCGTTCGGCAGCTATCTGCCGCGCCCACTTATCAAATTCATGTCTGTTTTCTCTGTAAAGAGCGTCGATATCCCGTCCAAATTGCGGAAATACTATAATCAGTTCCTTATTCTCAAGTCCCCTGAATATATAATCAACCGCTTCCTCCACGCTGATAGAATCAGATGGCGGTGTTAATCCGCCGAAAATAGACGTTCTTACATTGCCTGGGCAAAATACGCTGAAATGCAGACCCTCGTTTTCCAGCTCGTATTGCAGGCACTCTGTCATTGTAATCACAGCACTTTTGCTGGCTGCGTAGACAGCCTGATATGCAGCCGGAACCAATCCGCCGAGAGAACCCGTGTTAATGATATGTCCGAAACCCTGCTCGCGCATAATAGGTATTGCTGTATAAGTACCATAAATAACTCCCATCACATTGAGGTCAATTATAAATTTCCAGATCTCAAAAGTGATTTTCTCAGTCGGAAGAGTCAGCCCCGTACCGGCGTTGTTGAAGACAAAATCAAGATGCCCGTCAAAATCTTTGGCAGCGCTGATAAGCTTCTTAACGTCATCAGGTTTTGTTACATCGGTCATCACCGGATGTACCCTTCCGGGATATTCATTGCCAAGCCTTTCGGATTCTTTGGTTAAAGTTTCCTCCTTGAGGTCTCCCATAAAAACAGCCATAGCTCCGTTTTTGAGCAGTTTTTCCGTAATTCCGAGGCCTATGCCCGAAGCAGCGCCAGTCACTACCGCAACTTTGTTTTCAAAATATCCGTTCATGACACACCCCTTTCATTGATCAAGGCAAAGGCCTTGAGTCTCCGACGTTGAGTATTGCCGAACCTTTCATCATCAGCGAGCTTGTGTACTTCAACGCCGGCAAATTTGCCAGCGTATTGATTATTTTATATTGCAAAAGATTAATTTCGAGTGGGAACTCAGGCCAATTAATACGCCCCTCCCCTACCCAGGCCCGGCTTACTGTCATCTCCTGAGGATAGAGGGTCGCGTGGCTGAGAGCCGCACCGCCCTTGCCGAGGTTTGGGATATATCTCCAGCCAAAATAATTGACTCTGGCATGTTCGTTAAGCTTAGCAATTTCTTTTTTGCCAAGTTCAGACTGTCTCTGAAAATCGAAAGTCAAAAAAGTATTATTTTCATAACTTGCTGCTGTAAACCAATGGCCGCCCACATGGCGCTCTGAAGCAATATCTGCAAAAATTTTAGGCATGCCGTCTTCCTCTCGCCCGCCGATAATCGGACATGCTTTGTTTTCCCAGATCACAAGCACGTATTCGCCCAAAAGCATCTCGGAATTACCTATGTACCTTACAGGCGCAGAAGCTTGTATGAGGCGGTATTCACCGCCAGACAACCAATCCACATCACGGCAATTCGCATATTGCACATTGACCAAAGGCTCCAGGAGTTCGAAGTCATCCGGGATAAGCTGCAGCAAGGAATCCAGTCTGGTTTCAAATTGCAGGCTGATACAGTTCATGTCTCCATAAACTGTTCGCACGGGGAAAAACTCTTCACCTCCAAAATGTACCGGCATTTTATAAACGAATTCGTCTTTTAACATGAATTTTCCCCTCATGATCTCATCCTCCTTCGCTGTCTGCCTTGTGCTCTGATTTATATTTTAAAGCTACGACTTATAACTGTCCGGTTTTTCCAGAGGTTTTGTCGGATATGGAGAAAATTCAATTTGAAGATCAGGCGTCTCATCTAAGCTGATTTCAGCTTCATTTATAATCAAACCAAGGACATGTCCGCCTTTTTTGCAGTCGTCAGAAAGAAAGTGCAGGTGATAACCAGCGGCATTGGTATTACCGATATAAGCGGGCATCCAAAAGCCAACCAGCCTGCCTGAGATGTTTTTGTAATCAAATACCTGCTGTTCCTTTAGCGCATCAGAGAGCAGCGGGAATGGAGGTTGGTACGGTCCGACACTGCGCACTTTTATGGATTTGAATTTCCCCTTAATTACAACAGCATAAGGCAAATCATTGCGTGGACGAAGCTTGTCAAGCTCTGCTTTCAACTGATCAAGCCCCATACCGCCATTGTTTCTGATCTTTTTTGTTATGTCCGCATCAAAAACAGTAACAGCATAAAAAGGACTTTGCGCCTTATCCCCTTCTTCTGTGACCTTGCCTGTTTTCGCAGCCTTATAGACTTTTCCGTCGAGGATGATCATCTCTCCGTCAAGTCCTTCAAAAGTTCCCAGTCCGACATCCCCCTGCGATTTTATTTTTTCGACATCAGCCACTCCGCCATAGTTTCCTGCCAAAAGCGCTTCCATCGTAGCGCCCTGATAAATAGTTTCCCTGCCGGTGAGCGTGTTGGCACATGCTGATGAAAGCATTGAGAAACTGAAGCAGATGCATAAAATAAATGTCGTTTTTTTCACGTATATGAACCCCTTTTCTTAAAATAATCATATCGCCTGGTAAAAGATAATTTACCTTGACGAGAATGTTACACAATATTCGTCTGCAAGACAGCTGACTATTACACGGTTGTCAAAATATCTGCTCCATGAAACACAGAACCGGGTCACAAAAAAACAGAGGGGGGGCATCATGGCTTGCCTAAGTGATCCGTTATCTTTGGCTTCAATAACAGCCACAATTAATTTATTACTTTATCTAATTGATCACAAAAGGCGCTATTCATGTAAATTATATACTTACGTTTCATAATTATACCTTTATAAAATTTTCTGTATATATATTTTATTTGAAAAATCAACCGTCAGGCAGATTTTCTGCCGGATATTCTGTGCCGCGGACCCGGTACATGACAAAACAAAACAGGCGCAGAGGTAGCGCCAGCTATTGCGGCACGGATACCGGCATCACCTCCCATTTTAACGGGATTATTCCTTACTCCGGAAACATTGAATTAAGAAGCAGGCAAAGGGCATTATGCAGCGCAGTAATAAACATCAGTCCCTGTTATGGTAAACATGTACATGCGTCATGTTAAGCGCGTTGTAAAATAGGTTATCATCGCGTCTCTTTTTTATATTTAATTGGAATAAACTGGTTATCTGTGAACTTCTGCATATCTTGCCGGTCTGTTGACTTTTATAATATAAACAATCGGCGGATACAGGTTTATGATATTTACATAGGCGGTGCGGCATTAATTTTCTTATTTCTGCGCCGGTGCAGGGTTTAAACTATCGGAAGCAGTAAGCAGCGATAAAATATTATTTTGAAGGCGGCGGAACAAGAATGAAAGTTTGGAAGCGCGGTATTTTAATGTTACTGTTTGCTATTTCAGTTTTATTGGGCACATCTTTACAGCCGGTTTATGCCGGAACTGTTTTCGACCAGCTTCTTGGAATGTATTCAAACGGCAGCGAACGGATACTGATAAGAGAAAGCAACGGCTGCATGGAGCTGCTCTATAATACTGAACCGGATCAGGATAAAATGTTTTTGAGATATTCAGGTTTTCCGGTTCAGGCAATTTCGAAGAACACATATAAGCTGCTAAATTACGGACCGTCTGGAAGGAAAAGCTCACCCATGCGGTTTGAAACCGATAAAAACGGCAGGGGCGCTTATGTCTTTATCGGGTCCAAGCAATTCAAAAGGAATTTATTCGATGCCGAATCAGGCATAACCTTTAAGATAAAACCTCTTATGTCGGCTGAGGAACTTAGAAAACGCGCTTTATCTGCGAAACCTCCTGTGGAAAAAGGCAATTTTGTCAAGCCAGACCTTGTGGAACTTATAAAACTGGACCCTACTATCAAACTGGATATACGTTATGCGACAACAAACAATTTCATGGGTATAAAGCTCTACGACCAGCCGAGAGCCTTTCTGCAGCGCGAGGCGGCGGAAGCCCTTGCCCGTGTGAGTTCACATCTCGCCGGATACGGGTACGGCCTGGTTATTCACGATGCATACCGTCCATGGTACGTTACAAAGATGTTCTGGGATGCAACTCCGGACAGCCAGAAAGATTTCGTCGCAGACCCGTCGAAGGGGTCACGGCATAACCGCGGCGGAGCTGTGGACCTGAGCCTTTATGATTTAAAAACTGGAAAGGAAGCGGATATGGGCAGCGGATATGACGAGTTTTCGATCCGCGCGCACCCGTTGTATCCCGGAGGGACCACAGCGCAGCGGGAGCTCCGCACCAAGCTGAGGGTCGTTATGGAAGGAGAAGGGTTCAAAGTATTCCATAATGAGTGGTGGCACTTCGATTTCAAAAACTGGAAGAAATATACTATACTTAATATAAGATTCGATGAAATATAGAAATGTAATATTAAGATATTTGATGCTTCCAGCCCTGACCCATTTCTCATCCGGACAAGGCCTATGCAGGGAATCAAATTGCACTGGATGGCTGATAATTCCGATAAAATAGCTGCCAGTAATTTTTTTGCTCCCTTATCGGCATTGTCATGTCACGGCTGCATACGGGATTTTACACGATATATTTACTACTTCAGAAGGTGGACTATGCTGAATAAATTTGAAGAACAACCCTCATACATGAGTGACATAGATTATCTTTATTCAAGATGGAAGTATGACGTAAAGAGCGGTGCCGCATGCATAGGTCTGCTTCTTGTTATTTTGTGCGTAGCGTTCTGGCATGATATCGATATGATTTTAATAATAAACAGCAAAAACATGAATGAAATGTTATTTTCAGAAAAACTTCTTTTATTTTCACGTGTAATATTATTCGCCTCGACAATGATGCTGTTTTTTTGGATCTTACTGCACATGGACAAACCGGACCCGTTAAGGTACGGAAGATATGTATTCATCTGGGAAATGGGCATTCTGGCAATGCAGATAATTTCAGACATAAAAAGACCTGCCGGATATTACCTTTCTTTAGCGGTGGAGATCCCTCTGATAATATCAATGTACATCATAATACCCCAGCATAAACGTATTTTGAGGATCATCCCGCCGATGCTGTTCAGTCTAATTTTGACGGTCATATATTTGTTTCATAAGGTCCCGCCTGAAACTTTCGGCTTCGAGTCGTTTTATACAGGGATATTATTTACAAACATAATAGGTATATATTTTTCCGATGAAATTTACAGTAATAACAGACAGCTTTACCTGCTCTCAAACCTTGATGAGCTTACAGGCCTTTACAACAGACGTTATATCGACCGTATCCTTGAAAATGAATGGTCAAACTGCATAGAACACGAAACTCCTATGTCAATATGCTTTATAGACATAGACAGCTTTAAACAATACAATGACGAATACGGACATGCCTGCGGAGATAAGATGCTGAAAAATGTAGCTTCAAAAATAGTTGAAAAAATAAAAAAACCAGGCTATGTTGCAGGACGTTACGGAGGAGACGAGTTTTTAATAATATTCCCTGACACTTCAAAATGTGAATGCGTAACTGAAGTTGAAAATATCAGAAATGCACTCGACGAGCTGCGTAAGACAGTGCGGCATTTTGATGAACCAGCTTCCTGCACGCTGAGTATAGGAGTTGCAACTGCGGTCCCGAATGAAAAAAGCAAAAGCAATATTTTGATAAAACAGGCAGATGATGCATTGTTCAAGGCAAAAAGGCAGGGCCGGAATCAGACCGCAGTGTCCGACTGATCATTATTGCAGTAAAATCATATGCCGCTGCAGCAAGATCCCAAACACAGATCAGCGTCTCTTAATAAAAAGGAGGGCACGTATAATGGACGGTTTTATAAAGAGTACATTGAATGCCGCAAGAAACTATACCATCTTTGATTTCACGTGTCTCAAAATCACGCTGCTATCCCTTGGAATACTGGCAGGAGCTTATTTCTCAGATTTTTTTATAGCCCATGTTTCAGTATTATGGACTATATTCATCGTTTCATACATATTTATAATATACAGAACATTCTTCAAATATCGGAGGCATGACGGAAAGAGATAATACACAGGCTGCAATGCATCATGCGCCAGTATCTTTATCCGCCGATCCCTGACATATGCTGGTGTCCTGTCCTGATATCGTTCCAGCAGCGTGGTTTGCTCCTGATGCTGTCAAGTATGAGCTTCTTTATGCCGTCTTTGTCGCCTGCAAGTATAAGAGGCCTCAGAGGGATCTCATCAGGGTTGAACAGGCATGTCCTAAGATTACCGGAAGCTGATATTCTGAGCCTGTTGCAGTATTTACAGAAATGGTTCGAAACAGCGGTTATGATACCGATATGGTCGCCTGTCTTCTCATTGAAGTAATACTGGGCCGGACCTGCTTCACGGGATGCGCTGCTTTCAGGTTTCCAGAAATTTCCGTCAGGCAGCATCGTCAATATTTCTTCGCCGCTTATAAAAGCTTCTTTTTTCCATATGCCGTCCTCAAGGGGCATGAATTCTATAAGCCGGAGAAGCAGTCCTTCGTCCTTTGAAAATTTTAGGAGACGGCCTATTTCGTCTTCATTGAATCCCCTTATGAGCACGGTATTGAGCTTTATGTTCTTTATCCCTACCCTGACCGCCGCCCTTATCCCAAATATTACAGTTTCAAGATCACCTATCCGTGTTATTTTTGCAAATTTTTCAGGGTCAAGGGTATCAAGGCTAATGTTAAGCGAATGCAATCCGGCACCGGCAAGCTCTTCCGCATACTGCCCGAGCAGTGACGCATTCGTTGTAAGAGCGGTTTTTATATCAGGGTACATCCGCTTGAGGTCAGTCAGAAAATGTATGATATCTTTGCGCACAAGCGGCTCTCCGCCTGTAAATCTGAATTTGCCGACACCAAGCTCACGAAAGATACCGCAGAGCCATAATATCTCTTCATATCTCATTATATCTTTATGATCAAGGCATTTGATTCCTTCAGGAGGCATACAGTACAGACAGCGAAAGTTGCATCTGTCTGTAACGGAAATACGGACATAATTAAGGTGCCGCCCGTAATCGTCTATTAATCTGTCCATCTGTACCCCCCCATGTTTTCAACCTTTTTACGCCATCCTTCATCTTTCAGGCTGTCAATAAGAGCTTTTATCGCAGGATGTTCCATATATTCCGACGGGATAACCAGTTCATAGGGTTCTTCAGCAAGAGGCACGAAATCAAGCCCGAGCGCATCGGCTGCTGATTTTATTCCAAGAGTGGCGTCCGCCAGTCCTGTGTAGACCCTGTTGGCAGCTTCCATATGCGTTGTGCACTGCTGCTCGTATCCTTTTATATCTGAAGGAGCCTTATTGCACTGTTTCAGAAGATGGTCGAACAAAACACGTGTTCCGGCGCCAGGCTGCCTGTTTGAAAATACCAGATCACAACTGCACAGATCTTCAAAACTGTGAATATTTTTAGGATTTCCTTTCTGCACTATGATCCCCTGCATACGGTAGAAAACAAGTATCCTCTCCCATTTGCGGCCGTTGGAAAAGCGTTTTATAAAACTGTCGTTGTATGTCCCGTCACTTTCATCAAGGAGGTGAGCTGCAGCAAGATGGCATTCGCCCCTTCCCAGGGCTGCCAGCCCGCCCATGCTGCCGACTGCCCGCGATACCAATTCTCCGCCCCTGCGCCTTATTGGAGTTGCAAGAAGCTGTATCGCCGGATCATCCGACCCCTGAAAAAGTATCCTTTTATCAAGGTCTACATCACGCGTCATCCATACAGGAACATCCGTACCTTTTTCACATTCAAGGGCAGACGCAGGCAGCAATGCTATACCATCCGCCTCAGCAAGGGCCCACAGGACACTTGCACCTGAAGTAAGCGCCCAGCAGTAAATCTGTCCGCCTACTCTCGCTGTCTTTACCCTGAGCCACTCCCTTATGCCTGCCGGAGAAGAATGCGGTACGAGCAGTTTGGTATCCCACGTGCATATGCAGCCTATAGCCTGCCTTATCAGGTCCTCCTGTTTTCCGGCTTTTGACGAAAGCATATTTAAAAGAGGGAATACCAGACTCCAAAGCACCACTGCTGTAGACATAGGGAAGCCGGGTAGGCATATTACAGGCGTACCTGATATCTTGGCTGCCATGGCCGGACGTCCGGGCTTCATGCGCAGCCAGCGGAAAACGATCTCTCCCGCATGCTCGAAAACTTCAAGCGTATGATCTCTCCGTCCCTTTGCAGAACCGGCTCCGACAAGTACAAGATCATATTCTTCAACTGCCTTCAGCACATGCTCTTCCAATATTTCTGCATCATCGGGCAGTATTTTTGACACATCTATATCATATCCCCATGATTTAAAAGAAGACTCTATAAAAAGCGAATTGCTTTCAGCGACTGTGCCTGATTTTGGTTTGGAATCCGCAAGCCAGTTCTTTCGTGCAATTATCTCATCACCTGTCGGTATGAAAAGAGTCCGCGGACGGCGCATCACCGGAACCTTTTCTATGCCTGCGCACAGGAACAGCGATATGAGAGCAGGAGATACAATATCCCCTTCCCTTGCTATTATCTGCCCTGCCATTACATCTTCACCGAGCGGCCTTACATTCGCGGAAGGAGTCAGCGTCTTAAAGACCATCAGCCTTTCAGCGTCCATTGATGAATCCTCTACCATCAGCACGGAATCGGACCATGACGGTATATCTCCGCCCGTGTTCATCCATGCGTAATTTTCAGGCGTCACATAAACCGGGGTCGCAGAAGATGCACCTATTGTGCATGATGCCTTCAGCGCGTATCCGTCTACTGCCGACGCAGCATAATGAGGGACATTTCTTTGGGCTGTGATATCCCTTGAGAGCACAAGCCCGAGCGATTTTGAAATATCGGCTTCTGTACCATATGATGCCGGAATATCCTTAAATGCGGACTCAATTAATTTCCAAGCCTCTTCCAAAGCTATATGCTCAGGATATTTTGCTACCATATCCACACCTCCGCAGTCTCTTCAGCCCTTATAGTTTCACGGTCCTCAGGTATTCTGATAAATCCGTCGGAAAAAACAAGCGACGACACGTAACCTGATTTTGCTAAAAGCGGCTCGGCCCTGCCGTCAGCAGTTATGCGGCAGGGGACAAATTCTTCCGGACCGGTCCTTGCAGTCAGGTCCCTTGACATTTTAAGGAATATCTTATGCCCGTAGTTTTCATGTTCGGCCCCGGTCATTTTCATAAGAAGAGGGATCAGAAGGACATAGGCCACCGTAAAACATGACAGCGGATGCCCGGGAAGGCTGACAACAAGTTTTTTATCCTCCCTGCAGCCTGCTATGAGAGCAGGTTTGCCAGGCATTATATTAATACCGCGTACAAGAAGGCCTGGCGCAGGCAGCGCTTCAAGCACCTGTGAACAGTGGTCGCGTATTCCTACTGACGAGCCTCCGCTTAGTACAAGGACATCGCATTTTTCAAGTTCATCCATAACCCTTTTTTCAAAACTGTCCCCGTCATCCGAAACAATTCCGGCATAATCCGCGCTGAACCCATGTCTTTCAAGAAGGGCCCTGACCGACCATCCGTTTGCATCCCTTACGCAGCCCGGCGGCAGTGCAGCAGTCTCAACAGGAACTATTTCATCACCGGTGCTCAATATGCTTATACGCATATCTATGGCAGGAACATTTTTCACACCCAAAGCAGAAAGAACGCTCACTGAGCGGAAATCGACCATATCTCCCCTGCCCAGAAGCTTACTGCCCGAACTGATTTCCTCTCCGGCAGATATTATGTTTTCGCCGGACTGCACGCCTCTTCTGATTTCTATCCAGTCTCCGGCGGCAGTTGTATCCTCAAGCATTACAACGGCATCGGCCCCTTCAGGAAGAACTCCTCCTGTCGGAATTGCCGCAGTGCAGCCGCTCGAAATTCCAAATGCAGGTACCGTGCCCATGGAGATATCGCCGTTTTTTCTAAGAAAAGACGGTGTTCCCGAGGTGGCGGCAACCACATCAGGGCTGTAAACTGCATAACCGTCACGCAGGCTCCTGGTAAAGGGAGGATACGGAGCTTCCGAAATAAGACTTCGTGATATCCTTCTGCCAAGCGCTCTGTCAAGCGGGATATCCGATGAGCGAATATCCCACGGGAAAAAAAGCTCTTCCGCAGTATATTCCAGGGCCTTCAGTCTTGGAGTGACTTCTTTTACAAAACCTGCCATTATGAGTGCAACCTTTCGTAGTACCTCATTGTTTTATTTCGACAATATAAACAGGATAACCCTGTTTCTGCAGTTCTGCGGACAATTTGTCCGCCTCTTCGCGGCTGGCGCCGCCTTTTACTCGCACACGGTAAAATACATTCCCGTCAAGCGTTGATTCCGATATATAAACATCATGTCCGTTTGTTTTGGCTTTGTCCATCAGCTGTGCAGCGTTGTCCTTAGATGAAAAGCCCCCTATCTGCACATCCCAGCGTGAACCTGATGTTTTGACCTGTCCGCCGGATACCTGCCTGACAGGTGTTCCCGCCTTGACAGCAACTTTTGGTGTTTCAGATTTGGCGGGCGCCGTGTTTTCTTTTAAACCCTGCAGCTTTGGTTTGACAGGCTCTTTAACAGCAGCCTGTGTGATTTTCTGTACATCCTTTTTCAGCGGTTTTGTCTTTACAGGTTCCTTTGCCGCCGGTTTTGTTTCAGCATGTGCTTTTACAGCCTGTTTTTGTGAGTCATCAACCGGTTTTGCAGTTACCGGTTTTGTATAAACTGTTCCAGAAGAAACCCTTACAGTTTTTTTCACAGTGGGCTGCTCCGTATTTTCTGCCGGCTTTTTTAAAATTTCGTGGCTTGATGTTTTCTGTTCCGAAACAGCTGAGCCGTCCGCTGTCAGAGAAACCTCATTTGGATTGAAGAAAAACAGTTTTACACTAAAAAACAACAATGCTATTGCCATTATAGCTGTCAATGGTAATATAAACTGCCCAAATGTAGTCATCGGACTCTTTTCCTTATAATTACGAGCCCTTCTTGTAACCATTAAGCCACCCCTCCTTCATGCAATCACCAGAGATGCTCTAATTCTAGCAGTGTTTTGTCCCTGTTGGAACTTGCCGTTTTATTTTTTTTATTTAAAGATATATTTTCAGCAATAGAAACACTGTCCACGTATCCTGACCAGGCCAGCCTGAATTCAGATTCAGCCTCTTTAGGGCTTGTCAGCCTCATCTGGGGAGTCTTCTTATTTATCTTCCTTATCTCGCGGCCAAGCAGATCATATCTCCTGCGTATCTCCGCAGTGCCTATAAAAGGCTCTTTTTCCCATAGCGTACGCGGCTTAGGCACAAACGGGTTTACAGAAAGGATAAGGTTCAGTGAAGTTTCTTTTATTATCCGCCTGCATAACTCGGGGACAGATACTATGTCGGCATCCGTCTCATCAGGCAGTCCAAGCATAAAGTACAGTTTTGCCTGGTTTATGCCCATTGACCGTGCAAGTGCAAGTTTTTCAATTATCAGTTCGTTTGTAAATTTTTTCCCGCATGCAAATCGCAGCACATCACTTCCAGTTTCAGGAGCAACCGTTATACTGTGCCGGCCTCCGGTTGTAAGCGCCGAAATCATTTTTTCAGTCAGACGGTCAAGCCGCAGTGAGGCGAATGAGACACCTTTACCCTTTTCAGCGAGAAAATCCAGCAGCTGGTCTATATCCTTATAGTCACCGGCCTCAGGTGTAACGAGACCCACCTGGGCCGCTTCCGTTTTAACAAAAAGATCATCAAGCACAGGCTTGACGGAGTCAAAGGTACGATATCTGGAATGTCCGAAACACTGCGGAAGAGTACAGTATTTGCAGTTCCTAATGCATCCTCTCTGCAGCTCCACCAGCACAGTGGCTCCGAAAGTACTCCGGGGCGTGACCCATGTGCTGTGCATCGGGTATGGTCTGCCAAGCGGCATATTATTTGCTAAAAACCGCCTGTCTGTCACAATCCCATCTTTTATATGCACCGGCGGGACAAGGATTGAAGGGTCCTCAGCCAGCGAATCCCATAGCTTTTTTCTTTTCCCGTCCGACATGAACATGCGCAGACATTCCGTTACATGCGGCATTGATTCAAGGGCATCCCCCAGTACTATAAAGTCGCATACACCGGACAAAAGGAGCGGATTGATGTACGTCATCGCGCCGCCGGCGCCAATAACAGGATATCCGCCTGACAGCCTGTCTTCAGGCAAAAGCGGGATATTTGCGCCGTTCAGCCATTTGAAGAAAACTTCCGCATTCCCCTCATATGAAATTCCAGCCGTTATAACTGGAAATCGTTCAAGCAGCGTATCAGCATCAACAGAGCGGTAAGGAACCGGACCGGCAAAAAATCGTTCGGCAGCCACTCCCAATTCCCTTAAAGTTCTGAAGATATAATGAAAACCAAGGCTTGATGCTCCTACCGAATAGTCGGCAGGATAAAAGACAGCCCAAGGCAGATCTCCTCCCTTGGGCAGTTCTATTGTCCATTCTTCATCATTTCTATACTCATTCCAGCTTTGCCATGCAGTAATCTTGCCCATACATACTCTGCCGGTTTTGTTTATGCCGCTCAGGACTGGTTTCCGCGTCTCAGGTATGCAGGCGTATCGAACTGATTAAGCGGAGCCCCGCTGCCCTTGAACATATCTTCTTCTATGGTCTGGTTCGTCTGCACCGGCGCAGTGCGCACGGCGGCACGCGGCGCATCCTGGATCTGCGCCTGTCTGGGCTCATCCTGCTTCACAGTTGCGGTACGTTCAGGAACAGCTGATTCGCTGGTCTTTTCTTCTTTTGATTCATTCGCCGCAGGTGTCCTTGGTTTGAATCCCTGACGCACATCGGATTGAGATGCATATGGTTGGGCAGTATTTTTATTGGCATTAAATGTATTAATATGTTTAATAGCAGAAATATCAAGATTTTTAGCGGTTACTGCCGGCGGCACGACCCTGGCTTCCTGTTTTTGATAATCATCAAACCCTGTTGCAATAACAGTTATCTGTATCGAATCTTCCATTTCCGGGTCGAAGACATGGCCCCATATTATGAAAGCATTCTCGTCAGCCGCTTCGGTAATTATCTTGGTAGCCTCGTTTATTTCATGTATGCCTACGTTTGCCCCTCCGGTTATGTTGAACAGTATGCCTTTTGCACCATTCATCCTTATATCCATAAGCGGGCTGTTTATTGCATTATAAGCAGCAGTAGCAGCTCTCTTTTCTCCGTATCCCTCGCCTATGCCCATAATCGCAGAGCCTGCGTTAGACATGATTGTCCTTACATCGGCAAAGTCTACATTTACAAGCCCTGGACGAAGTATAAGGTCAGTTACCCCCTGTACGGCCTGGTGAAGCACACCGTCGGCAAGCCTGAACGCATCATTTATAGATGTCTTTTTATCGGTAATGCTGAGCAGTCTGTCATTAGGTATTATTATCAGGGCATCAACTTTGTCCCTGAGCTGCTTTATACCTGAATCAGCCTGCGAAATACGTCTTCTGCCCTCAAACGTGAACGGTGTTGTTACGACCGCGACAACAAGGGCTCCTGTTTCTTTTGCAATTGACGCGATGACAGGGGAAGCTCCTGTGCCTGTCCCTCCGCCCATTCCGGCGGCAAGAAATACCATATCAGAGCCGTCTACAAGCGCCCGGATCTCCTCTCTTGATTCCTGTGCCGATTTGAATCCTATTTCAGGATCAGATCCTGCACCAAGACCTTTTGTAAGTTCCCTTCCAAGTATGACCCTGGTCGGGGCTTCTGTAAGATCAAGATGTGCGATGTCCGTATTGGCGGCTATGAATTCAACTCCGCTGACCCCGCCTCTTATGATGTGGTTCAGCGCGTTATTGCCGGCACCGCCGACACCTATTACTTTTATGACTTCCCTTGTAGGATAATTCGATTTATCCAGCTGAAATATTTCAGTAGTCTCAGGCATAAAAGAACCCCCCTCTTAATTTATCAGGGTAAATATCAGAACAAATCTTTAAATGCATTTTTCAGACCTTCAAAAGGCTTGAATCCTAAGCCGGCAGCCCTGTTATCATCATTGATCTTTATGCGGACCTTCGTAGGCGGCACGATTTCGCGTCTCTGGTCATCATCCTGTCTTCCGGCCATCATAAGAGGGTTGTCGAGATAACGGAAAGGATCTTTCTCCTTCTCCACCATATACCGGATGATGCCGGCCGCTGCAGAGTATTCCTGAGTGTTCCTGCCTGGAGGCATGCGGTTTGCATCAAGCGGGAATGAAACTCTGGTAGGGAGGTCCATCATGTCAAGGACGAAAGCATCTATGCCTTCGGTCTTTGAAACGCCGCCTGTAAGTATGATGCCTGCCGGAAGCATCGGAATGCCGGCAGCTTTTATCTCAGGACGGATCAGTACATCGCACAGTTCCTCAAGCCTGCATTTTATTATCTCGTGCAAATCCTGCCTGGAGATACTGTAGTTGCGCCCGCTGTACAAAAAGTCAATGGTTTCCTCTTTGTTTTCAGGCTGGATGAATACAGACACTTCTTTTTTGAGCTCCTCCGCTTTATTCAGCGGGAGTTTCAGGACATTGCCGATATCATTTGTGATATGGTCCCCGCCGACTGATACAAGGGCCAGGTGTTTGGGACGTCCGTCAGAAAAAACAGCTATGCCGGTAGTTCCTCCGCCGATATCCAGAACGGCTGCGCCTGCAAGCGCTTCCTCCGGGGATATAACTCCCAGGGCCGAGGCAAGCGGTTTCAGAACGAGTCCGGAAACATCAAGACCGGCCTTATCTACGCAGTTAAGAACATTTTGTATGGTGGTAGTGGGGACTATCACGGACTGAAGCTGTATATCAAGCCTTATTGCGGTCATGCCGAGCGGGTCATCTATCCCTACATTGCCGTCAAGAGAATATTCGACAGGGATGGTATGCAGGATCGTCTGGTTTGTCGGGACCGAAACATCAGCCTGAGCAGCTTCGATAACACGTTCTATATCAAGCTGCATTACCGGGCGCGGGCTGCGCCCAAGGGAAACCATGCCCTTTGTGCGTATGCTGGTAACCTCTCCGCCGCCGAATGCCACCGCGACTTCAGTAATATCCTGCCCCACCATATTCTGGGCATCACTGACAGCCTGTCTTACGGAACGGACAGCCTGATCAAGGTTTACAATCAACCCTTTTCTTATTCCATTCGAAGGAGCCTGTCCGACACCTATAATCTGGGCCTCCTCACCGCCTTGTTCGCGTTCGGCTACAACAACTGTAACTTTGCTCGTGCCGAGATCAAGGCCTGCCAGAAGCTCAGGTTCTTTGTCCGCTAAATAACTTCTTGAGGCTCTCTTAAACAATCACATAGCCCCCTTTTCTGCTAAGATAAATTTAATAATGATAAATACAAACATCTGATACAGCTATTATTGTACCTTATTTTTTACTAAAATTTTACCCTCGTATGTCGTATCTATGAATACATCAGGCGAAATGTTTGAAATATCAGGATAAATTTTCTTGACTGCCAATCCAGCTTCCTGCCAGAGTTCAGGATCGTCGTCAAACAGCATGTTTACTCCGTTGTTTCCTGTTTCGTCATAAAAAATCAGCCTGACCACTTTTTTGCCCTCTTTTGTACCGGCTTCTATATACCGGACCTTCTTTTCCCATCCGAGCACCCTTACGTTCTCGTACCATTTCGCTATCTGCCCGATAGGAAGGCTTGAGGCATACACATTGCCGTGTTTGTCCGACACATCCAGAGGCGTATTCCTGTCACTGCTCCATGAGAGCACCGGAACTGAATCCGCACCGTCAGCCGATATAAAGCTGTTCTCCTTAAGCGATGCAAGCCAGACTTTGGCATCATCGGCAACATACCAAAACCTGCCGCCCCAGTACATTTTGAACACAGGGACAAGCGGTTTGATTTCAAGCCTGAATTTCCCCCAGCCGGACAGTTTAAAATCCATATCTACAGGGTAATAATCTTCAATAAGCCTGCAATATTTATTTTTTGAGAACCAGAACAAGGGCCAGAATTTTTCCTGCCCTGACGGTATCGTCCCCCATATCACACGTTCCGGTAAAATTGACGGGGGATCAGCTGTGATATCACACAGCCTGAATACTGCGTATCTTGATTCGGCAGCTACAAGCATCCCCGCTGCAAGAGCAGAGAGCAGCAAAAATAATTTTATTTTTTTTTTAGTCTTTCCGGAAGCTGCCGAAAAACTTGATTTCATATTCCAGTTCTACTCCGCACTGTGACAGGACTCTTTTTCTGCACTCCTCACAAAGATCGAATATATCCTTTGAAGTAGCGCTTCCATCATTTTCTATAAAATTGGCATGAAACTGCGATACGACCGCTCCCCCTATGCGAAGGCCCTTGCAGCCGGCATCATCAAGAAGTTTGCCCGCACTTGCGCCGGAAGGATTTTTAAAAACACAGCCTGCTGTTTTTCTTCCAAGCGGCTGTCCCTTCTTTGCATCAGCGAAACACCTGATACGTCTGAATATTTCTTTTTTGTCCGTTTTTCGGACGTTCAGGATACATTTTGTTATAATGACAGCTTTTTCACTTTCGCACGGGCATTTTCTGTAAACCCATTCAATGTCCCTGCCGTATAAAACATCAGTGTCTCCTGCCATGTCCATTATTTCAATGAGTTCGACATACGGGGCGAATCCTTCCCCGCACGCCCCGGCATTGCCCCAAAGTGCGCCGCCGACTGTTCCTGGAATTCCTGTAAGAAACTCCAAGCCGCCAAGCATTCTGTCTATAGAATGGGCGAGTAGCTTTTTTACAGGATAACCTGATCCGACTTCTATCCTGACAATATTTTCTGAAGCCGTGCCTGTAAATCTGATGCCGTTCAGAGCCATTGTATGCAGTACTGTTGCATTCAGAGGTTCATCGCTAATGAGAATGTTTGAACCTCCTCCGAGCACATAAAGCTGTTCATTTTTCCCGCCGGCTTCAAGCACAGCCTCACGCATCTCCTGCACAGAAGCAGGAAGGCTGTATGCGGCGCATATTCCTCCGACACCCCATGTATTCAGGCCCCGGAGCAGGTAATTATTTTTCAGCAACTTTTTGCAGCTCCGTCAGAAAGATGTTTTTTCTGCAGCCTGTCGCATATTTTTCTTCCAAGGGTGCCTACACTTCCGGCTCCGATTGTTAGGATGACATCACCGTTCCTGACCATTGAGCAAACCGACGTTATCAGTTCATCAAAATTTCCGGACAGTTCATAGCGATGCTTATCATTATCAGGCGCGGCATCCAGTATCAGTTTTGACGATACCCCTTCTATAGGTTTTTCGTCAGAGCCGTAAACAGGCAGTATGAACGATTTATCAGTAAATGAAAGGACTTCTGCGAATTCTTTGTATAACGCGGCCGTACGGCTGAACCTGTGAGGCTGGAATATGGCGACCAGCCTTCTGTTCGGGAATATTTTACGGACCGTGTTCAGGGTCGCGCGGATCTCGTTTGGATGATGTCCGTAATCATCATATATCAATATTCCGTCCACTTCGCCCATTTTCTGCAGCCTGCGCTTTGCCCCGTGAAATACGGAAAGGGATCTCTTTACACTGTCAAAAGGTATTTTCATAGCATGTGACGCAGCACATGCAGCAAGAGAGTTAAGCACGTTGTGTTCGCCTGAAACTGCAAGCGTGACCCTGTCGATTTTTTCACCGTCGTGGTTAAGCATGTACGATATGCCGCCGCCGATATTGTGCTCGACTTCGGTAGCGCCCCAGTTCCAGCCTGTTCCCCAGCCATAGGTTTGAATATCGTCCCTAAGCGCGTAATCCCTGCACAGAGTATTTACTCCTCCGTCTTCCATGCATATTATGCCAAGCCCCGGATCCTTTCTGTTGCCCAGAAAATCGGCAAAGGCGTCCGTAACCGTTTTGAATGTAGGATAATGATCGCGATGGTCCCAGTCTATATTTGTAACAATTGCTATTTCCGGATGAAAATAAACGAATGAACGATCACTTTCATCAAGCTCCGCGACCATATATTTGCCGGTTCCAAGCTTTGCGTTTGTACCGATGTCAGAAAGCTCGCCGCCTATTGCAACAGTAGGGCTGATGCCTGCCATTTCAGCTATAAGCGATATCATTGAAGACGTAGTGGTTTTGCCATGCGTACCTGCAATCCCGACTCCACGGCGCGAGTTGAAAATAATGCTCAGCACCTCAGCACGCTGTGCAACTGTTATGCCCATTTCCTTGGCTCTAAGTATTTCAGGATGGTCATGCGGTATGGCGCTTGAATATACCAGTATATCCGGCTGGAATTCATCTATATGGCCGGCTTCGTGTCCCATTTCTATCGCGATTTTTTTCTTTTTCAGAGACTCCAGATACGTTGTCTGGAATATATCACAACCCGACACCCTAGCCCCAATCTGGTCAAGCAATATTGCAAGGCCGCTCATTCCAGCCCCGCCTATTCCCATCAGGTGTATTTTTTTTGTTGTAAGGTCAACGTCAGAATTAATTGCCAAAACAAGCGCTCCTTTCAAAAATGAGAAGAAAGAGCCAGCCAGAAATCCCCGCATATTCTTCCCGCGCTATTATACAGTTTAGAAGCCATAATTTGTCTGCGGTCTTTTGATATTTCATGAAGCATCATAAGTTTTTTTGCAAACGCATTATTATCACTGCCGCCATCCCATAAAATACCTGCATTTTCAGCCAGAAAGGCTATTGCGTTATGATATTGATGGTCATCTGCCGCTTTTCTCCACGGAATAACTACAGAAGGTATGCCCAGAGTGCCGACTTCAGTAAGTGTCGACCCGCCGGCTCTTACAACCGCCATGTCGGCAAGGCTGAAAAGCAGCGAAGCATCCCATATCTTTGGCAGCAGATATATATTTTCGCTGACCTTTTCGATATTTTCTGCAACTGCCGGAATTATGAACGTCCAGTCCCTGAACTGCTCCATTGAAGCTGTTTCACGTATGAATTCCATTATAGATATGCTGCCGAGTGAGCCTGAAAAAACCACTACCCTTGGCCCGGTCGGGACGTTCCCGGTCAAACCCAGCCTGCTCCACGCTTCTGTTGGTTCCACCCTTTTTAAATCCCTGACCGGTACACCTATTTTTGTGTACCTGCCGTATCGCAGCGGAATGCATTCGGACCAGCCAGAGTATATTTCAACGCCCAATTTTGAAGCAATCCTTGTCACCTTGCCGGCATAGGCATTCTGTTCATGCATCACGACAGGAACTTTCAGTACAAGGCAGGCAATGAGCACTGGAAAAGAAATATACCCGCCAAACAGCACACAGCAGTCCGGAACCGATTTTTTCACGATCCTGCAGGCTATCCCGAACGAGGAAAAGAATCCGCCCAGGCGGGATATGCGGTCCGTAATCCCGCTGCCTGAAAGCGGGGATCCCTCCATAGGCAGACTCTGCGGTTTTATGCCTGCCGCACCGTAAATCTCAATTTCAAGCGGGCGCACTCCGCATATATAATCAACGCTTGTTTCTTTTTGATTATTTACTATCCACTGCCCAAATGATATTGCCGGCCATATATGACCGCCTGTACCTCCCGCAGCGAGAAGGATTTTTCGTCCCATTACCTATTCCTCCCCGGCAAAGCTGTCTTTTTCCAGCCTCAGCATTATACCGACCCTGGCCCACATTGTCAGAAGAGACGTACCTCCGTAACTGACAAAGGGAAGCGGCATACCCGTAAGCGGCATAAATTTAGTGACGCCTGCGACATTTATTATCAGCGGAAGCAATATCGTAAGAGTCACGCCCCATGTCAGTGACGATTTAAATCCGTCAGCGGTCCTGTAATATATCATTCGTGCCTGGGCCACCCAGAAGGCAAAAAGCGCCAGAACACCGACCGTTCCGATCAGCCCAAGCTCCTCGCCTATGGCTGCATAAATGAAATCCGTATATGCGGCAGGAAGGTAATTCAGTTTCTGAAATCCGTGTCCGAGCCCTGTTCCCCAGAATCCGCCGTTGGCAAAAGCAATAAGCCCCTGTATGGCCTGAAACCCGGTATCAAGAGGGTCTGTCCACGGATCTAAAAATGCGGCTACTCTGCGCATCCTGTAAGGTTCAAAAAAAATCAGCATCGGAAGCGAGGCGGCACATATGCTTCCCCCTGCTATAAGAGGCCACCTCCAGCCTATCCTTTCAACATACATGCCCATTGCAACAGTAAATATCAGTATAGTGGTTCCGAGGTCAGGCTGCAAAAGAAGCGGAAGCGCAGACAGCATCACAAGTATTATCGTGGTAACGAATGTTTTGGCCGGATCCTTCTGTTCGCGCGAAAGAAGTTTTGCCAGATGAAGCGCCATTGCAAGGCAAAGTATTTCACCGGGCTGGATGGAGATCGAAACTCCAGGGATATGTATCCATCTCCTTGCACCGCCTATTGCCATTCCTATGCCCGGAACAAGCGGGCCCCATGACATCACCCATGCTGTTATCAAAATCGGTGCGCTTAGTTTATACCAGAAACGAAGCGGGACAGAGTATATTACAAACATTGCGAATATGGCTATAAAAAGCCACTGCAGCTGTTTTAAACCCATCTGGAACGGCGTACCTGTATACATGAATGAGTTGGGACTGGTCGTTGAAGTTATCATCAGGATACCTATCCCGCTTAAAATAAGCGGGATTATCCAGATAAATGGATTCAGTTTTAGCTTCCCTGTCCTGATGACAGACTCTTCCGGCTTAAACATGGCCTATTTTTCTTTCTCAATTATTCCTTTTGCTATCATGCAAAAATGATCTCCGCGCGCCCCGTAGTTCGGGTACATATCCCAGCTCGTGCATGCAGGAGACAGCAGGACGGTATCGCCGCTTTCGGCTTTTTCAAAGGCCGTAGTTACAGCTTCCTCCATAGTCGATACGACCGTATAGTCAGAGTATCCTGCTTTATCAAGTGCCGCAGCAATTTTCTCTTTTTCCGAACCCAGTATCACAGCATATTTTGTATACCTTAGAGCAGCTTCAGCAAGAGGAGCGTAATCTTCGCCCTTGCCCTTGCCGCCTAATATAATGACCTTCGTGCCTGACAGAGAACTCATTGCTGTTATCGAAGCAGCCACATTGGTGCCCTTGGAATCATCGACAAAAGTTATCCCTCCCTTTTCACCGGCGTAAGCACACCGGTGTTTAGGCGGAATATACGATGATATAACGGACGGCGGGATCTCCCCAAGATTGAAGAGAGCTGGTACTGCAAGGGACATGGCTGCATTTTCCATGTTATGGGTGCCGAGAAGTTTTACTGATGAAAAATCAAACAGCTTGCATGTAGTTGAACTGTTTCCCCCGTTTAAAAAAGCACCTTTCATGGACTCATCCATATAGATGCCGGGAACCTCTTTAACCGTTTTACCCCATATCAGAGGGAAACCCATACCTTCGGGAATATTCAGATCGGAAGCATCGCGCTTCTGGAAAATTGCTGTTCCGTTATCATTAAGGCATCTGATGATCTTCGCCTTTGCTTCAACATATTTTTTATATGAGCCGTGCCAGTCTATATGGTCGGGGGCCAGATTCGTAACTATTGCCACATCGCATTTGAATTTTTCAGTCCAGTAAAGCTGAAAGCTGCTCAGCTCAAGTACTATGAAGTCATAGTCGTCCCCTGCCGCTTTTGCAACGGGATTGCCTATATTCCCGGCAGTTATCGTCTTCAAGCCGCACTGCTCAAGGAAATATCCAGTCATTGATGCAGTTGTGGTTTTCCCGTTGCTGCCGGTGATCGCTATTACAGTACCCGAAAGGTACGGGTATACGAAATCGAGTTCCCCGACAAGTTTTATTCCGCGCGAAACAGCTTCCTCAAGTATCGGAACATCAGGAGATATACCTGAACTGATTATTATTTCATCCGCATCAAGCAGTCTTTCTGTATTGCCTCCGGCTTCGTAGGCGATATCCTCTTTTTTAAAAAATGCCTCCGTATCAGCCGAAAGCTCCTTTGCATCGGATACGAAAACATCCGCACCGAGTTCCTTAGCAAGACCGGCCAGTGCGCTGCCGCTTACGCCTGCGCCAATGACCGATATTTTTCTGCCAGTAAGATCCTTATCAAATGTCATGATTAACAACCCCTCTTAAAGACCACTTTTAAAAATTGCCAAACGGATATTTTATATCAAATTAAGCAATAAAAAAAGGATCGCCATGCACGAACACATCCCTATTGCATGGATTATCCAGAAACGCGCAACTATCTGGGTTTCCTTCCATCCCTTCATTTCAAAATGATGATGCACAGGGCTCATAAGAAAGACCTTTCTTTTAAATACCCGTATCGCCAGTATCTGTATGAGGACCGAAAATATTTCAAGACCAAACAGAAAACCCAAAGGTATTATAAAAATAAAGGCCCCGGAGCTTATGCACAGGGACAGCAGGAGACCTGCAAAGAAATGTGCGCCAACATCACCCATGAATACGCTGGCGGGATTCGCATTGTGCCATAAAAACCCTATCGAGATGCCCATTCCTGCAGCTATCGTTATTATTATTACGGGGTCGCTGCTTAAAAATGACAGGGCCCCGATAAGTGATATAACAACACTGCCTGCCGCAAGGCCGTCAAGCCCGTCAGTCACATTTACAGCATTCTGGATTCCTACACCGAAAAAGATTATGATGATCACGCCGGCTATGCGCGGTACGGCTATACTGGGGAACAACAGCAACGGCCCGGGAAGCATCCATACCGCCCAGGGGACGGTAACTGCCGCCTGAAGCGCCAGTTTTTCAAGGCTGCCAAGCCCGTCGCTTGAGTGTTTCCTGTATTTAAGCCAGTCGTCGATCAAACCGACAGCAGCTGCAAGAACAGGATAAGAAACCATTTTGAATATGTCCACGGCGTCGATCCCCGGATCAAGCAGATGAGCTGCATAAAGCGCAAAAATCAGCACAGGGATGAATACTATACCGCCCATTGTAGGCGTTCCGGCCTTGGCCTTTTCCTGCCAGCAGGGACCATACAGCTTTGTTACCTGTTCGATTTTCATCCTGTGCATTTTCGCCGTCCATATGCGCTGCAGAAAAATCTCTGCAAGCATGGAGATGAGCAGGATAACAACAAACTCAATAAACATTCGACCCCTCCGTCAGTATGGCAACAAGCCTTTTAAGACCGTAGGAATTGGAGCCTTTTATAAGGATCACACTGTCGGACATGCTTGTGACATCAAAAACTTGTGTTATTTCTTCAAATGTGCTGTAGCGTTCGGCATTTTCAGGTAAAACCAGGGATGGATCATACCACTCTTCACCCAAAAGAATAACTTTTTCAAATTCAGCGGTCATATCAATGATTTTTTTATGCCAGACAGCAGAATCGGCACCAAGCTCCCTCATCCCGCCAAGAACCGCAAACATTTTCAATTTCTGGTTTTCTGCAAGTAATATTACATTATTAACAGCCGCGCTCATTGAACTTGGATTTGCATTGTAAGCCTCATCGACAAGCCATGAGTTATTCTGCAGTTTTTTGCATATACCTCTTCCTGCAATCGGATTGAACTCAGACAACGCCATGCAGATATCATCATCTGGTATTCCGAAATGCCTGGCAACAGCGTAAGCATATCCTATATTATAGGCATGCTGGACACCGAACAATGGCGCTTCAAGCAATACGCCGGCGCCCAGACCTGCATATCCCGCCCTCAGCCTCGCACCGTCTTCGGCAAGGTAAATATCCGCTTCCGTTATTTTCAGTTCCGCTTCCTGCGAGCGGCCTACGCCAAGTTTCGATATATGACTGAATTTGGATGATAATTCGTTTTTTAAAATATCGTTATCTGCATTGTAGAATACCATCTTCAGTTTTTCCTGCGCGCATATCTCCAGCTTTGCACGCAATACCCCGTCGATATTTCCGAAACCTTCGAGGTGGGCAGGGGCAACTTCTGTTATTACTGCATAATCCGTTGGGAAAAGAGATACCATCTGGTGTATTTCACCGAAATGGTTCGTTCCCAGCTCAAGAACAAGTATTTCCGTATCCTTCGGCATTCCGAGAATCGTCAGGCTGCAGCCTATTATCGTGTTAAAGCTTCTTATTGCGCTGTGTACGGCAAATTTACGCTTCAATACCGATACCATAAGTTCGCGCGTTGTGGTTTTGCCTACGCTTCCTGTTATTCCTACAACTGCGGGAGAAAGCTTCTTAAGATACATCCTGGCTATTTCAGCCAGGTCCGAGGCAGTGTCAGGCACAGCTATGACCGTTATTCCTGCAAATTCAGCACGTTCAAGCAAAAGATTCCCAACCTGATCCATATCCACAAGCAAAAGCTGCGCACCACGCTCTATAGCCTGATGCACATACAGATGCCCGTCAGTTTTAGCCCCTTTTACAGCAACAAAGGCATCGCCAGGAGCAACATCCCGGCTGTCGATCTTCCACGGCCTTGAAATATAGGTATCAGGTCCGTAATGTGCCCCTCCGCACCATCCAGCAGCTTCAGACGACCTGTTTTCCGGCATCAGAGCACCTCTTTCCCGTTGATACTGCACCACTCAAAAACTTTATCCTTATCAAGGAACGGAATCGGACCGTCTTTAAGTATCTGGAAACGTTCAGGCCCCTTGCCGGCTATAAGCAGTATATCGTCCGGTCCTATCCTCCCGAGTCCTTCGAATATAGCTGATTTGCGGTCGACTATTACACTGTATTCAGCAGAGTTTTTCCTGGCGCCTTCTTCTATTTCCGCTGTTATCCGGGACGGATCCTCGCTTCTTGGATTGTCGGACGTGATTATGACACTGTCGGCAAGCCTTGTGGCGATTTCACCCATAAGCGGGCGCTTTGTTTTGTCCCTGTCTCCGCCCGCACCGAAAACTACATATAATTTTCCCCTGCAAACAGAGCGCAGGGCTGTCAGGACTTTTTCAAGACCGTCAGGACTATGCGCAAAATCAATTACGCACGAGCCGGACCCATTTATCATATAACGCTCAAGCCTGCCGGGGACCTGCTTCATTTTGATCAGGCCGGCAATCGCGCTACTGCTGGATATACCCAGGGTCCAGGCTATCGATATGGCCTGCAGCGCATTCATGATGTTGTAGTCGCCAAGAAGCGGCAGTTTCGCTTTTTCAGGGATATCTGAGTCCGGGGTTTTAATTTCAACGTCCATCCCCTCTACAGAGGTCCCTTTTATCGCTGCATAAAACATTGCATTTTCGTCTTTTATGCCGAAGCTCACGGCACGGCAGGCCAACTCATCAAAAAGCCTGGCGCCGTATTCATTGTCAATATTGACGGCGGCACGCCACTGTCCGCGCATATAGCTGTCGAATAAAGTCTTTTTCGCCTTGAAATATGATTCCATATCTCCGTGGTAATCCAGATGGTCAACCGTAAGGTTGGTAAAACCGGCCCTGTCATACAGCGCCCCTTCAAGGCGGCCCTGGACTATTGCATGGGAGGATGTCTCCATCACGCATGCGCTGCAGCCGTTATTTACCATTCTGTAGAGCCATCTCTGCAGATCAGAACCTTCGGGCGTTGTATGCTCGGCATCTTCGACTACATTTCCGTCATCGTAATATATTGTCCCGAGGAGTCCTGTTTTGATTCCTACGTTCTCAAGTATGGATTTGATCATAAATGTCGATGTGGTTTTCCCGTTGGTGCCGGTAATGGCTATCATCGTAAGTTTTGAAAGCGGGCTGCCGTAAAGCAGCGAGGCTGCCATGCCCATGTTGCGGCGAATATCAGAGCATATTATCTGCGGCACTGCAATATCAAGGGGATATTCGCACATAAGGACGGAAGCTCCGGCCGCAACGGCCTTTGCGGCATAATCGTGCCCGTCGCTGTGATCTCCTTTGACGCAGGCAAAAACCATCCCGGGGCCGGATTTTCTGCTGTCTGATACCAGCCCTTTTATATCTATTTCATCAATGTTAAAATCAGGGGCCGGAAGATTCACCTTTATATCCAAAGCACTGTTTTCCAGCAGATCTAAAAACTTTTTCAGCTTCATACAAAACACCTCCGCAGGCTGAATTTTATATTTTCCGATGCAAGCGCAGGTTACTTTCCAGGATAGCCCGTCACTGTATTTCTTTACCGTTCAAACGGCACCATTCAAGCACAGTTTCTTTGTCATTATAAGGTACAGGTCCGTTCTTCAGCTCCTGGTAGCGTTCCGGGCCCTTTCCGGCAAGTACAAGAATATCATCGGGGGCTATTCTTCCGAGACCTTCAAACACTGCTTCCCTTCTGTCCACTATGATCCTGCATTCCGTAGCAGGGTGTTTCCTGGCGCCGGCCTCTATTTCAGATGCTATTGCATAAGGATCTTCGCTTCTGGGATTGTCAGATGTAATTATCACGCTGTCGGCGAGCCTTGCCGCAACTTCTCCCATCATAGGACGTTTTGATGTGTCACTCTCTCCGCTTGCTCCGAATGCCACATAAAGTCTGCCTCTGCATATCGAACGAAGTGCCGTAAGCGCTTTTTCCAAACCGTCAGGGTTATGTGCAAAATCAATCACACATGAGCCTGTACCGCCGACCAAATAACGTTCAAGACGCCCAGGAACAGGCTGCATATTGATTGCCCCCTTCAGTGCGGTTTCCGTACCTATGCCAAGAGACCATGCAAGAGAGACGGCCTGAAGCGTATTCTGGATGTTATGCTCTCCTATAAGAGGCAGTTTCACAATGTGCGCCGCCTCAGAATCAGGTGTTTTGATCTCAACATCCATACCTTCAACCGATGCTTTTTTCAATGAGGCGAAAAACATTGCGCCGGTATCTTTTATACTGTAGCTTATGGATCTTTTGCCAAGCTCGCCGAACAGTCTGGCACCGTATGCGTCATCTATATTTACAGATGCGCGCCAGTCACCGCGCATGTAGTTCTCAAATAATGTTTTCTTTGCCATGTAGTAGGATTCCATGTCGATGTGATAGTTGAGATGGTCAACTGTGAGGTTTGTAAAACCGGCTCTGTCATACAGCGCACCCTCAAGCCTGCCCTGTACGATGGAATGTGAGGATGCTTCCATTACGCATGCCCCGCACCCGTTGCCTACCATCCTGTACAGCCATTGCTGCAGGTCGGATCCCTCAGGCGTCGTGTGCTCAGCCTCTTCTGCGTTATTGCCGTCATCGCAGCACACTGTACTCAAAAGGCCTGTTTTTATGCCGGCGGCTTCAAGTATCGATTTAGTCATAAAGGCTGAGGTAGTCTTGCCGTTTGTTCCTGTAACAGCTATCATGGTCAGCTTCGAAAGAGGAGCTTCATACAATATGGATGCAGCCTTTCCCATATTGCGGCGTATGTCGGAACATATTATCTGCGGCACGTCAATATCCAGCCGGCGTTCGCACATAAGTACGGAAGCGCCTGCCTCAACAGCCTTTGCAGCATAGTCATGCCCGTCTATATGGTCTCCCCTCACACAGGCAAAAATCATTCCGGGTGCTGATTTCCTGCTGTCCGACACCAGCCCCTTGATATCAGTTTCGCCAATGCTGTCAGACGAATCAGGAATTATAATCCGTATGTCCATGGAACTCTTTTCAAGCAGCTCCAGTAATTTTTTCAGTTTCATGCAAGACCCTCCCGTATACATTTTCTCCAAGCCGGAGATAATAACAATCATAGCCGTACGGCTGCGCTTTTTTGGCAATTCAGCACTAACTCACACGGCACATATTAAACGGACATAATATTCCACTGTTTCAATGTTGTCTATATTTTACAGGGTCTATCTGTATAACATCTTCTACAATCGATTTGAATATCGGGGCTGCTATCTGCCCGCCGTAGTATCTGGCCCCTTTAGGTTCTCCAATGCTGACTATCATGACATATTTAGGTTTTTGAGCCGGCCAGAATCCTACAAACGATGCTACATAGTGTCCTTTTTCATAATTACCGCCTGATGCCACCTGGGCCGTGCCTGTCTTACCCGCTATCTCCACTCTTTTTGACGAAGCCAGTTTGCCGCCTCCTTCGCTCACTACCCTGGTCATTGCGCCACGCATAAACGCAGCTGTTTTTTCGGACATGACCTGATATCTTACGCGCCGGTTCCCTTTGTGTATGACCCTGCCGCTGCTGTCCATTACCTCTTTTATCAGATAAGGCTTCAGCAGGGAACCTCCGTTGGCTATACTTGCTATTGCCATTACCTCCTGCAGAGGTGTGACAGCAATTCCCTGTCCGATGAATATGTTGGCCGGTACTGTACCAAGCCATTCTTCAGGAGACTTAATCAGACCTGCTTCCTCGCCGGCCAGCTCAACCTCAGTCTTCTCACCGAATCCAAACTGGCGGAGCATGCCGTATGCCTGATGCTTCGGCACTTCCATGGACATCATGGACATCCCTATATTGCAGGAATTCATGAGCACATGCGTCAGATCCTGCACACCGTGCGCCTTTCTGTTGACGTCGCTTATTATCTTGTCGGCCACCCTTATATAACCTTTGCAGTTATAGGTGCTGTTCTTGTTTGCCCCTGCCGTTTCTATAGCTATCGACATCGTTATGGGCTTGAAAATCGATCCTGGCTCAAAAACCCTGCCCACCGCGTTGTTGCGTATCGCATTTTGATCTTTAAGATTTTTTCTGTCGTTCGGGTCAAGCGTAGGATAACTCGCAAGGGCCAGTATTTCACCTGTTGAAGGGTCAATACAGACACCTGCTGCCCAGGCTGCTTCAGCCGCCTTTGCGCCTTCGCCCAGCCTCCATTCCATGATCTGCTGTATGCGTGAATCTATAGTAAGTTTTATCGAGCCGCTTGTATTTTTGACTATTCCTGTTTTGCCGCCTATTATGTCAAGGGTTTCGCCCTTTGAGTCCCTTGTCAGGAATCTGACCCTAGGCGGGGAAAAAAGTATATGGTTCCATGAAAGCTCGACCCCGGCCTGGCCGCAGTCATCTATGTCACAGAACCCAAGGACGTGAAAAGCCAGCCGGCCATGCGGGTATACTCTGTCTTTTTCGCCGAGAGTGTAGAGTCCGGGGATTTTCTCGGCTGAAATTTTATCCGCTTTTTCCTTGGGAACATTCCTTGCCACCCAGTAAAAACGCCCGGGAAGAGGTTTTGAAAATTTTCCGGCAATTTTTTTGCCGAAATCCTTAGCCAGCACATCGGCACTTCCAGGATCCCAATATTTTGGATCAATAAAAAAACTGGTGGCAGGTACCGACACTGCAAGAGGAATTCCGTTACGGTCTTCAATATTTCCCCTCGAAGCGCTGACTGCCACGCTTGCCCAATATTGCCTCTGTGATTGCTTTATTATTCTGCTGTCTGGGTGCAGCTGTATCCACGCTGTTCCGGCGGCTAGAATAAAAAGTGCAGAATAAGCGAGTGTCCAAACAAATTTGGAACGTTTCTGATCAGAAGTCTGATTTTTCTTAATCCTTGGCATGTGCCTTCATTACAAACGGATTAATATAATCCCATACGCTAGATTCCCTTATTTCAGCAGGAGACACTGACGCTTTTGCCATCATGACTGTGCTGCTGCCTATTTTTATGGTTTTTACATTTTCGGCGTTGACCATGCCCAGCTTTTCTCTTGCATAACTGTAGATCCTGGCAGGAGAAAGGAGCTCGGAATATTTTTTTGACATTTCAAGATTCAATTCCCTTGAGGCCTCAATACGTACTGCAGTTTCAGAAATACGATGCTCAAGATAAAGGCCGTAAAGGCGAAGTGTACCAAGGGCCGCTGCCGACATAAAAACACATAAAAAACATATGACAAAAAGAGTTGAATAACTTTTATCGCATTCATGCCTGTATTCCATTCAGTACCCTCCTTTTAAGCCAAGCTTTCCGACATTTTAAAAACTCTAAGTTTTGCACTTCTTGACTTGTAGTTTAAATTGACCTCATTTTCCGACGGAACTATTGCTTTTCGCGGTTCAGGTCCGCCTATCCCTTCATCTTTCCATTTTCGGAACCTTTGTTTTACCATTCTGTCTTCAAGCGAATGATATGATATGGCTATCACTTTTCCGCCTGGGGCCAGAACTTTTACTGAACCGTCAAGAGCCTCGCTGAGCGCGTTTATTTCATCATTTACGGCTATACGCAGTGCCTGGAAAATTTTCCTGGCCGGATGTCCTCCCATTTTTCTTTGAACAGGGGCCGGAAGTATCTTGCGTATAAGCTCCACAAGTTCGCCGGTCGTATGTAGGCTCCCGCCTCTCTCCCTGTTTCTGACTATCCCCTTTGCTATCCGGTATGCAAACGGATCTTCGCCGAAATCCCTGAATATCCCTGTAAGATCCTTTATCGACCATTCAGCCAGAATTTCTTCTGCAGTAACAGCACCGCACTCTTCCGAACCACACATCCTCATGTCAAGCGGACCGTCTTCCTGAAAAGAAAAACCTCTTTTTGAATCAGTAAGCTGGAGATTCGATACACCTAAATCAAAAAGTACCGCATCTGCACCGTGCCACCCGTTTCGCAGGGCCAGTTTTTCAATGTGCCTGAAATTGTCAGCTTCAATTTCCAAACGTCCTGTGAATCCAGAAAGATTTTCAGCCGCAATCTCTCTTGCATACGGATCCTGATCAAAACCGATTATCACGGCATTGGGACAGCTTTTTAAAATATGCCCGCTGTGGCCTCCAAGCCCGAGGGTCGCATCAACAACAACCCTAACTTTGTCCCACGGCCTCAGCGCCTCCAATACTTCATTTACCATTACAGAAACATGTTCCGTCATATGTCCTCAAGGTCCTCCGCCAGGCTGCTGAAATCAGTCAGAGTCTGTCTGCACTGTTCTTCCCATCTCTGCGTATCCCATATTTCAATATGGTCTTCCAGACCTATAATCGTTATATCCTGTTCGGCACCGGAATAATCCCTTAGCATAGAGGGAATTAATATTCGTCCGGCCGCATCAATTTCCTGTTCTGCAGCCATCGACAGTAATAATCTGCGAAAATCACGGGTTTTCTTTTTAAACGAGGAAAGCTCATTAAGTTTCAGAATTAACTTTTCCCAGCGTGGGATAGGATAGATTGCAATACAGAGGTCTATGCCGATAGTAGCAACGACAGACGAACCAAGCTCGCCTCTGAAGCGCGCCGGGATTACCGTTCTGCCTTTACTGTCAATCTTATGGCAATAACTTCCCACCAGCATCCTAAATACCCCACTTTCTACCACTATCTACCACTTTGCCCCACAATATATGTAATTTACATCTTATGCAATACTTTCATTTTCAATCCCGAAAACAAAAATGGGTCCATAGAATCAATATTCTAAAATTATTTGATTAACACCGTATTTTGTAAGCAAAATTTCAATAAAAAACACAAATACTGTCTGCAGGTATGCATACACTTGGAATATCAAAAACATTATATTTTAAAGCATTTATACAAAACACATAATAAATATCGATTTTACTTTTTCAAATTGGAACCATTTGGAGATGATAAGAATGTCACATATGGAATGCCGCAAAAAGGATGAACAGCACCTGTATCTGATCCGTAAATGACAGAAGCCGATATAGGGCCGGACAGGCCGGACCAGCATCATAAAAACATGGTATAAAACGAGCCTTTGCACGGCACGATAAACACGAAATACAATACGGCAGCGGGCAGTGACCATTAAAAATGACGAGACAGTATCCTGTCTCGTCATTTTTTAGGGAGCACTCGATAAGCCGGGTTTTGTAAAGGGCACAGCCCTTTCCAGCCATTTATCTAACCCTGTCCTTACAGACAGGAATGAGCGGTCGTACCCGGGAGTCAGCGGGCAGCCTCATCCTCCCCTATTCGACCTTGCTCCGGATGGGGTTTGCCAGGCCCGCAGGTCACCCTGCGGCCGGTGGGCTCTTACCCCGCCTTTTCACCCTTACCCATTATGGGCGGTATATTTTCTGCTGCACTTTCCCTGGGTTCACACCCGCAGGAATTTCTCCTGCATCCTGCCCTGCGGAGCCCGGACTTTCCTCCCGCAACTGAGTGCCGGCGGCTGGACTGAATGCTCCCTGATAAGGAGTATAGCAGATTTAGGATTGCGACGCCTTATAATAACAACAAAAAATCCGATAACAGCAGACCGGATAATAAAAATATCTGCAATCTGTCACCGCAATGCACAAGCTTTCCAATACTGCCCTCATATCCGATGTGCTCAGACTCTGTCAAACACATCGATTTTACCTGCACTGCGCCAGCGAAATCTCCCAGAAACTGTAATCTTCAGCAATGTAATAAATTATTGTTTATAATTAAATAAATAATACAATAATTATTTATTTACATAAAATAATTTCGGATTATTCTGCTATAATCATCATGGTGATCCGGTTATGGGAAAAATATCGCATTCCATGAGAAATGTATCCATATTCGTTATACCGTCTTTGTTAGGTGCATGTTCGTTTCTTCTGCCGTTCAAATTTTACGGGGAAGTAAACACTCTCCTTGGCCATGCAAAGGAACTTATCCTTAATGCTATGGGAAACCATACAGGTGACTTGGTGCTGTTTGTGTCTCTTGCCGTGACTGCATTAAGTGTAACAGCTACATCCGTACGTCCTGAATGGATCATGAGGAGCCGCCCTCTGAGAGAAAACATTATATGCAGCCCTTTCTGGCTTGTCTTCAGATTTCTGAGCGTACCTCTGGTGATGGCAGCATTATGGGGGGACCCGGCTCAGCTTGGAAATTTTTTAAAGGACGTGCAGCTGATTGTTTTAAACCTGGCACCCAAGCTTATTGTACTGACGGTAATCCTGTCACTTACAGCACCCATGCTGCTTGATTTCGGACTTGTCCAGTTTGTGGCGGTTTATGCAAGCCCTGTTATGAGACCTCTGTTCAGGGTTCCTGGACGTTCAGCAGTCGACTGTATTGCATCGTGGCTGGGAAGCAGCTCAATGGCTGTGGTTATAACGGCCAAAATGCACCTTTCAGGCTACTACAACGACAGGGAAGCCACTGTAATGATCACTAATTTTTCACTTACAGGGATATATAACATATATGCTGTCACAACGCTGCTTAATTTAAGGTACGCCTTCCCAAAAATAATATTTTCAGTCTACCTCACTACATTTATACTGGCTGTGATAATGCCGAGGATATGGCCGCTTAACAAAATCCCTGAAAAATATCACGGCGGCATTGATAATTTCAGTCTGCAGGAACACGAAGAGCGTTACGGACATTCCATTTTTGAATGGGCGGTGCTCCGCGGGATAAATAAAGCACGCCATATGAACATCAAGGCATATTTTAACGAAAGTTTTTCTATAGCGCTTCCTTTGCTTTTCGGCACTATTCCGCTGATGATAACTTTCGGCACAATATTTCTGTCCATAGCTGACATGAGCAGAATATTAGCGTATATTTCCGCACCTATATCATATCTTTTAACTTTATCTGGGATCCCTGAGGCCAAAATGCTTGGCGGAACAGTAATTTTTGCATTTATCGACCAGTATCTTGCCGTGGCTTACGGGCAAACGCTTTCGACCGAAACGGCCCGGTTTTTATGTATATGCCTTACCACAGTCGGACTGATCAATATTACGGAAGTCGGACTTCATGTCTGGCATTCAACGATACCGATATCGTTCTCACAGATGCTGCTGGTCTATTTAATGCGAATCGTTATATCAATGTTTTTCTTAGTCCCTCTGTGTTATATATTTTTCCCCTGACAGCAATGACCCTCATTCTCACCAGGATCACAGGAGGAGGTGTGTGACTTGATATTCAAAGACAGAACAGATGCAGGGATACAACTGGCGAATTCTTTGAAAAAGTACAAAGATAAAGATTGCATAGTATTTGCACTGCCGCGAGGAGGCATAGTACTTGCTGCTGAAATAGCAAAAAGGCTGATGCTGCCTATGGATCTGATAATAGCAAAAAAAATAGGCCACCCCATGAATGAGGAATATGCCGTATGCGCCATAGCGGAAGACGGAGAGCCGGTCTGCAATCAATCTGAAATAATTGCTGCCGATCCGGACTGGCTTGCATCTGCAACAGAACAAGCACGTGCTGAAATAAAAAGACGGTGCCTTATTTATACCGGTGATATGCAAAGATGCGACGTAAAAAATAAAACGGCAATAATAGTCGATGACGGGATAGCCACCGGATTAACAATGTACGCAGCCATAGCGCAAATAAAAATTCTTAATCCCTCGAGAATTGTAGTAGCCATTCCCGTAGCCCCGTATTCTGCGGCTCAAAAGCTGAAAGCAATTGCGGACGAGCTGGTCATTCTTGTATGCGATACATGCTATAGGGGGTCAGTCGGAGCTTATTACGTTTCTTTTCCGCAATTGGATGACAGAGAAGTAATATCAATCTTAAATTCAGTCAAAAATAAATGACTCCGTTTCCTTAATTACCCAGCCATTTTGCAAATATTGGAAAACAACTGTGCCGACCGCAATATTTGTATGATTGCTCTATAATATAATGCAAAGCATGCTTGCCATGCCGCCAAAATTTTAAATCTCAGGTTCTGAAAACAAAAGGGAGGTAATTTTAATGGATGCGCTGCAAGCCATATTGTCCAGAAAAAGTGTACGCAGCTATCAGACCAGGCCGGTCGAAAGCGAAAAACTGGAATTGCTTCTTAAATCGGCAAACAAGGCGCCTAAAGCCGGCGAAATGCACATAACAGTAGTGGAAAATAATACTCTGCTCAGCGAGATAAACCACAAAACATTAAATGCCATGAAATCTTCAGGCAATGATTTTCTTGTAAGCAGGGCAAATTTGCCAGGCTATCAGCCGCTTTACGGAGCTCCGATGCTCATTCTCTTCTCAGTACAGCAGACAAATCCGTTCGGGCAGGCTACAGCTTCGTGTGCCGCTGCCAACACAGCTATAGCCGCCACAGCACTCGGGCTTGGCTCATGTTATGTAGTATCTCCAATACCAACCATATGCAGGGAGCATGCAATTGCCGAGAAACTTAAGATCCCGGAAGGATACAGCCCCGCATGCGGGATCATAATCGGATACAAGGACAGCGATAAATTTTCAACTCCTGAACAGAAAACTGATAATATAAACTACTGCAGATAGCGGTTAAAAAGGATCGGCCGTACAGAAACGGCAACACTGTACGGCCGCTAAACTTTCCTTCCGCCTACACTTATAAGGAACTCTCAAAGGACACTTTTAAATTTTATATTTATCATTTACGTTGGCTAACGGCAAATAAATATTTATTACATATTTATTTGCCGTTATTAATCAATAATCCGTTATTAACGGATACTGATAATAATCATCACAAATTGATGTATAATACGCTTGATCGGCAGCACAAAAAAATATTAAACATTATATTTTTAATATTGTATATTAATTCAAAAGGGGGAGATGATGCTTTTTGTTTATTTTACTTAAAAAATCAAAATTGTACATATATCTCCTTATAATATACCTTTTTATATTTAATTCATTAACTGCAGTGGCCATTCAACAGGATAACAGCGGAAGTTTCGGCCACCAGCCTTCAAAAATTACTATAGATATAGGAGCTGTATCGAACAGCGTGTCATTTGCCATGCGTTCCGCAGGTTCACGCTTTTCACGTGCTTCTCATTTAGGCAGCATGCTTCAGTATTCATCATCAAAGAAAAATCTAATAGGCAATTTTATAAACAAAACCCCAATGCTTTTTTCCTTCAGGCTCTGGAATAAACTCATAGGGACCGAATTAATGGCTATACCTCACTCGGACTCAGTACTGCTGATTTAAAGCCAGCCCCTTCTGCTTATTTTTAATCAAATACATTTGCTGGATATTATTCCAAACGGCTGACTTCAGTGCAGCCATTGTTTTGTTATATAGGCGAGGGAGGAAACATTTAACATGCCACTTCTGCATGTCGGGCTTGATATAGGCTCTACAACAGCAAAGGCAGCGATACTTGACGTAGGGGGAACCCTTATACACAGCTGTTACTGCCGTCATTTTTCCGATATACGAAAAACTGTAAGAAACATTATGTATGACGTTAAAAATTATTGCAAAAATGCGGATATAACGATTGCAATAGCCGGCTCAGGCGGCATTGGCATTGCAAAAGAGATGGATATCCAGTTCGCACAGGAACTGACAGCCTGCTCCGCATCGGTCGAAAAATACATCCCTGCCGCAGACGCATGCATCGAACTCGGCGGGGAGGATGCAAAGCTGACATTTTTTGATAAAAACGGGATCGACCAGAGAATGAATGAAACATGTGCCGGAGGCACAGGTGCTTTTATCGACCATATGGCCATGCTTCTCGGTACAGATGCATCGGGCCTTAATGAGCTGGCAAAGGGATACGGGACGATATACCCGGTAGCCTCACGCTGCGGTGTTTTCGCGAAGACTGATGTCCAGGCGCTCATGAAGGACGGAGCTGCAAGGGAAGATATAGCCGTATCCGTACTTCAGGCTATAGTCAATCAAACTGTAAGCGGGCTTGCATGCGGCAGAAAAATCTGCGGAAATGTCGTTTTTTTAGGCGGTCCGCTTTATTTTCTTCCCGAACTTAGAAAACGCTTCAGTGAAACGCTTGCCCTCGCGCCTGAACAATGCATATCCCCTGATAATTCACATCTGTTCGTTGCTATAGGCGCAGCAATACTTGGAGGAAAGAATAAAACTGTTGATATGTACGATCTCCGCAAAAAGGCAAAGAGTTTTTTCACATCAGCGGCCGTTCCGTCTGCGGAACCGCTGCCTCCTCTGTTTAATGACTGCGGCGCAAGGGATAAATTTAAAATACGCATTTCTGAAAGCAAAATGAAGTTTAATGATATTTCAGCTGCTTCAGGCAATGCATATCTTGGGATAGACGTAGGGTCAACAACAACGAAAGCAGTTCTGTTAGACGAAAAAAACGAGATCTTATTCTCAGACTATATTTTAGGCGGCGGGAGCGAACCAATCCATACTGTAAAAGAAATCCTCACAAAACTGTACTCGCTGATGCCATGCGGGCTCATAATAAAAAACAGCGCAGTTACAGGATATGGAGAAAAGCTGATACAGGCTGCTTTTGGCATCGATACCGGTGAGGTGGAAACTTTAGCCCATTTCAAAGCAGCCGAATTCGTTGAACCCGATGTTGATTTCATAATCGACATCGGCGGTCAGGATATGAAATGCCTGCGTGTCGAAAATGGCATCATCAAACAGGTTTTTCTGAATGAGGCATGCTCTTCGGGCTGCGGTTCTTTCCTGCAGAACTTCGCAGAATCGCTAGGTATGTCAATGGATGAATTCGTCAGGTCAGCCGAGGATTCAAAAAAACCTGTAGATCTTGGCTCCCGCTGCACGGTATTCATGAATTCGCGCGTAAGACAGGCTCAGAAGGAAGGAGCGGATATCAGGGATATATCCGCAGGCCTGGTATATTCTATAGTACGCAACGCTCTTTATAAAGTGCTTAAGATAAGGAATGCTGATGAAATTGGGGATCATATAGTAGTCCAGGGCGGGACTTTCAAAAATGATGCATTGCTCAGAGCATTTGAACTCGTAACCGGGCGCGAGGTAATACGTCCTTCAATGCCTGAACTGATGGGGGCCTTCGGCGCAGCTCTTATAGCAAGGGAAAGGGATGACAAGCAGAACAGCAGTATTATAAGCCGGGAATCCATTATGAATTTCGGCGCATGTACCACCACATCAAGATGTCATGGATGCGGTAACAAATGTATCCTCACAAACACCAAGTTCTGCGAAGGGCGCAGTTATATAACAGGAAACATGTGCGAAAACGGACTTTCGGGGGAAATACAAAAAAAGGACCACCCGCCTAACCTGTACGCACTGAAATACAAGAGGCTGTTCAGCGGCTATTCTCCTCTTTCTCCGTCAAAGGCAGCAAGGGGCACTGTGAGCATACCAAGGGTACTTAACATATATGAGAATTATCCGTTCTGGTTTACATTATTTACAAACCTTAATTTCAGAGTTGAGCTTTCCTCGTCTCACCCTGATGAATCGCTTGGAATAGATACGATACCGTCACAGACGGTCTGTTTTCCGGCAAAGCTTGTCCACCGCCATATTTGCGAACTGGTCAGGAAGGGAGCTGAACTTATTTTTTATCCGGGAATACAAAAAGAAGTCAACGAATTCAGCAGCGCTGATAATCATTTCAACTGCCCGGTTATAGCAGGCTATCCTGATGTTGCATGGCTCAACATAGAAGAGCTGCGGTCACCCGGAATACGATTTGTCCACCGCTTTTTCCCAATCGATTCGCCAGAGAAGATGTTTTCTTCACTGCTTGAAGAATTCAAGGATTACAGTTTTGAAAAAACAGAGCTAAGGTCTGCCTTAAATGAGGCATACAAAGCACAGAGAAAATTCAAAACCGATGTGGCGGCATACGGTAAAAACGCACTGGAGTACGTCCTGGCACACGGCATAAAAGGCATAGTGCTTGCAGGGCATCCCTATCATCTTGACCCTACTGTAAATCACGGTATACCGGAACTGATAAACAGCTACGATGTTGCCGTGTTTACCGAAGATTCTGTATGCGGACTTGCTGAAAACCTGCAGTTTACCGGACATCTTGATGTAGTTGACCAGTGGGTATATCATTCCAGGCTATACAGGACTGCAGCCGTTATTGCAAAAAATCCCGACTTCAAAAACATACAGATGGTGCAGCTCAACTCATTCGGGTGCGGACTTGACGCTATAAGCTCCGAGCAGGTGGCTGCCCTGCTTCAGAGAAACAACCGTATCCATACTCTCATAAAAATTGACGAAAGCAAAAACAACAGTGCGGTGAGAATAAGGATACGCTCCCTTCTGGCAGCCGCTTCACCTGATCATGAAAATAAAAACGGTGAGCCACGGCAGAAAAAAACTGCTGTGATGCCTCAGTGCTTCCATACGTACGGCAGACCGCAAAGGACAATATTATGCCCGCCTCTTTCAAAATACCACTTCCAGTTTCTCGAAACAATCATGGGATCGGAAGGACTTGATTTCCGTGTCCTGCCCGAAGGCGGAAGGGAAGCTGTAGAACTCGGGCTAAACTACGTAAACAACGATGCGTGCTATCCTGCAATGCTGGTGATCGGACAATTTCTGAAGGCTCTTAAAAGCGGTGAATATGTTCCTGAAAATACGGACTGTTTCTATGCACAGACAGGCGGCGCCTGCCGTGCAAGTAACTACGTACCTCTGCTGCGTATGGCCCTTGATAAGGCCGGCTTCAGCAAAACGCGGATAGTGGCAGTCAATGCCCAGGGACATAATGCAGTAAAATTCAAGCTTCCAGTCAGGGTCATACACCGCGCAGCCATGGGGATGCTGTATGGAGATCTCCTGATGCGAATGCTGCTACGAACCAGACCATACGAAACTGAAAAAGGCAGTGCACAGAAACTTTTCAATGAATGCTCAGACCTTTTTAAGGACTGCATTTTAAAACAAAAGCACAATTATTTCGGGAACATCGTCAGGTATGCCTCGGGGGAGTTTTCCAAGCTTCCTGTTTCAGACGCGGTCAAACCGCGTATAGGGATAGTCGGCGAAATACTGGTCAAATACCATTCGGGGGCAAATGAGCATATAACAGATATAATCGAAAGCGAGGGAGGCGAAGTGGTCCCTACCGACCTGGCCTCATTCCTGCTATACTGTCTTTTCGATGACGTATATGCAAGGAGGAAGTTAGCAGGCGGCCTGGCGGCCAATTTAGCAGCCAGAGCAGCGATATCGGTCATCGAACACATGCGGGACCCGATAAGGAAGGCGCTGGAAGGGACAAAATTCGGGAAAATCAACAGCATCTACCAGTTAGCGGAAAAAGCTGAATCCGTCGTTTCGTGCGCAAACCAGGGAGGCGAAGGGTGGCTCCTGACGGCTGAAATGATGGCCCTGCTTGATGAAGATATAAAAAACATAATATGCATACAGCCTTTTGCATGCCTGCCTAATCACATTACAGGCAAAGGCGTTATAAAAGAGCTTAAACGCATTTACAGCGGAGCGAATATCCTTGCACTTGATTACGATTCCAGCGTAAGCAACGTAAACCAGATAAACAGGATAAAGCTTCTCATGGCAGCTGCAGGCTGCAGGTTGACAGCATAATGTAAAACCGATCATATTTTCATAGGCTGCTGCGCCTGTAAAGGACAGCTTTACTGAAAAGCCTGCGGAAAAAAACAAGATCATGGATAAAAGTTACACTGCAGGCGTTATCCCAGCACGGCTGCAGTGAATGAAAGCCCGGCCGTAAGGCCGGGCTTGAAACTTACGGAGCATCGCTAGAAGCTTCCCAAGCGTTCATTTTAATGCGAGCGTACTATCTCCTTTATAACCATGAGTCTTGACAATGTAGAACGCTCCATTTCATCGAGCTTCATGGATATAGAGCGGACAGCTTCAGTAAATGACGGTATCATTACATGCTCAAGGGCATTTACCCTGCGTCTGGTTCTCTCGATCTCAAGGGCCATTGACTTTATGGCCTTTTCCTCAGCTGCCAGCTTTACCAGTTTCGGCATAAGTTTAAGAAACTGTTCAAGAGCTACGTCAAGACTGCCCGGTGAAGTTCCGAGGCCGTAATTAAGCTCAATGGTCTGTTCTGGCAGTTTGAATGAAGGCACACGCACGCTCATGACATTTACATAGATTACATCCACACGCATATTGCCGCCTGCATTCATAAGAGTCTGCTCCAGCATTTCAGGCAGAGTCTGTGCACGCGCAAGCAGAAAACCGCTATAGCAGCCGCTGATCTCTTTTTCCACTTCCTGACGCAGTTCCCACACAGCCTTGGCCCTTGCAAGGAACTCCTTTACCAAAGCATCCTGCTTGTCCTTCAGCAGTTTATGCCCTCTCTTGGCAACGACAAGCTGCCTTTTGAGCTTTGAAAGCTCCATACGGTTGGGATTGACATTAAGTGCCTTTGGCATCAGGTATCATCCCTTCCTATTCCTGAAGCATCGTCTGAGTCTGATCCTCTTGCGCTTCAAAAAGCGGCTTCAGATACTTATCGATATATTCATCCCTGACGCGTTTGAGTTCACGTGTCGGAACAATCGTCAGCAGCTGCCAACCAAGGAGGAGCGTGTCTTCTATCGATCTGTTCTCGTATTCTCCCTGGCGCACATATTTATCCTCGAATAGATCGGCAAACTTGGCAAAAGCCTTATCTTCCTCGGAAAGAGCGCCTTCGCCCAGTATAACGGCGAGTTCCTTGGCTTCCTTACCGCGCGAGTAAGCCGCAAAGAGCTGGTTCATAAGGTCTGCGTGGTCTTCGCGCGTCTTGCCTTTCCCTATCCCCTTATCCTTCAGCCTTGAGAGGGATGGCATTACATCGACCGGCGGGTATATACCCTTGCGGTGAAGCCCTCTTGAAAGGATTATCTGTCCTTCAGTTATATAACCTGTAAGGTCCGGGATAGGATGCGTCTTGTCATCTTCAGGCATTGTAAGTATAGGAAGCTGGGTTATCGAACCTTCCTTGCCGCGAAGCCTTCCGGCCCTTTCATACATTGTTGCAAGGTCGGTATAGAGATACCCGGGATATCCGCGGCGACCCGGAACCTCTTTACGTGCGGCGGAAATTTCACGGAGAGCCTCGCAATAATTTGTAAGGTCCGTCAATATTACAAGTACATGCATGTTCTTTTCGAATGCCAGATATTCAGCGCATGTAAGTGCAAGACGCGGCGTTGATATACGTTCGATCGCAGGGTCGTCCGCAAGGTTGACAAACATTACAGTTCTCTCAAGAGCGCCTGTACGTCTGAAATCTTCCATAAAGAACGAAGCTTCTTCAAATGTGATGCCCATGGCGGCAAAAACAACTGCAAAATTTGCATGCCCGCTTATGACGGTAGCCTGACGCGCTATCTGCGCAGCTATTTTATTATGCGGCATACCACTTCCTGAGAAAATTGGCAGCTTCTGTCCGCGAACCAGCGGATTCATTCCGTCGATTGTCGAGATGCCAGTCTGGATAAATTCAGAAGGGAAGTCTCTTGAGAACGGATTCATCGGGTTGCCGTTAACATCAAGTGAAGATTCAGGAATTATTGATGCTCCTCCGTCAATAGGATCACCGCGTCCGTTGAATATACGCCCGAGCATATCCTTTGAGACAGGCAGTTTCAGGACATCACCAAGAAAACGTATCTGGGTCGTGTTTACGTCTATTCCTGTACTTCCTTCATATACCTGGACCAGTGCCTTATCCCTGTCAATTTCGAGTACCCTTCCTCTTCTGCGCTCACCGTTTGCAAGGCGTATTTCAGCAAGTTCGTCATAACTGACGTCCTCAACTTTTTCGACAAGCATAAGCGGCCCTGACAAATTTGAAATGGTCCTGTACTCCTTAGGCAGCATCATTTGTCTCACCTCCGGCAGCGCCGATTTTTCCAAGTTCCGTCTTTATGGCATCTTCAAGTTTATCAAGAGCTTCCAGATTGCTCTCCTCCGTATAGCGCATACGTGCTATTTCATCACGTATCGGAAGGTCTATAACTGAACGTAGGAGTCCCCCGCATGTCAGGACCTTCATTCCAAGATGATGGAACGTAAGTATGTTTCTAAGCATTTTGAACTGTTTGTCCATGGAGGCATATGTGTCGATCTCATGGAAAGAATTCTGGTGAAGGAAGTCTTCACGGATAGATTTTGACGTTTCCAGTACCATGCGTTCTTCCTTAGAAAGCGCATCTATGCCGACAAGGCGGACAATTTCCTTCAATTTATCTTCATCTTCCAGAAGACTCATCGCTTCCGTCCTGTATTCACTCCATTCGCCGTCATAAAAACCATCCCAGTATTCGCCGAGTTTCTGCGCATACAGAGAATAACTGGAAAGCCAGTTGATAGCAGGGAAATGCCGCTGGTAAGCAAGCTGTGAATCAAGACCCCAGAATACCTTTGTAACACGCAGGGTGTTCTGCGTTACAGGCTCGGAGAGGTCTCCTCCAGGAGGCGAGACAGCTCCTATAACTGAAATGGCACCCTCCCTGCCGTCTTTGCCGAAGCAAATTGCACGGCCTGATCTTTCATAGAATGTGGCAAGACGTGTTCCAAGATATGCGGGATATCCTTCTTCCCCAGGCATTTCTTCAAGACGTCCGGACATTTCACGTAGAGCTTCAGCCCAGCGGGACGTAGAGTCCGCCATAAGAGCCACCGAATATCCCATGTCACGGAAGTACTCTGCAATGGTGATACCCGTATATATTGATGCCTCACGGGCAGCAACAGGCATATTGGATGTGTTTGCAATAAGCAGTGTGCGCTTCATAAGCGGCTGTCCCGAACGAGGATCTTCCAATTCCGGGAACTCAAGCAGAACGTCAGTCATTTCATTGCCGCGTTCCCCGCAGCCTATGTAAACCACTATCTCCGCATCAGCCCACTTTGCAAGCTGGTGCTGGATGACGGTCTTGCCTGAACCGAAAGGACCTGGGACACACGCAGTCCCTCCGCGTGCTATCGGAAAGAAAGTATCGACGACTCTCTGTCCTGTAGTAAGCGGAACCTCAGGAGGCAGGCGTTTGACAACTGGACGCGGTTTACGAACAGGCCATCTCTGGAGCATTTTTATATCGTAATCCCGACCATTTTCTTCAATAACAGCAACTACATCCTCGACCGTATAGTCTCCGATCTTTATTTCCTTTACTTTTCCTTTTACTCCATGCGGAACCATTATCTTATGGTCCACAAGCACGGTTTCCTTTACAGAGCCAAGAATATCGCCTGCAGCAACATCTTCACCTGGAACTACACACGGTTCAAAGCGCCATTTTTTTGTTCTGCTTACAGCAGGAACATTTATTCCCCTGAGTATATAGGGGCTTGCGGCCGCCTCTTCGATACTTTCCAGCGGACGCTGTATACCGTCAAAAAACTCTTCGATAAGACCCGGAGCAAGTTCAACGCTCAAGGGTTCTCCGGTGCTTACTACCGGCTCTCCTGGAGCAAGGCCTGACGTTTCCTCATACACCTGTACTGAAGCTGTGTCATCTTTAAGTTCAATAATTTCACCGACAAGACCTGCCTTTCCGACCCTGACAACGTCGAACATGCAGGCTCCGGCCATACCATCAGCAATAACAAGCGGACCGGAAATTTTTGCGATGAATCCTGCTATGGCATTAGGAGTAGCCACTCACATCGCCTCCATCTTCATCATTTAACACCAAATATATCCATGCCGACGGCACGCTCAACATTACGCCTTATAGAATTGAGACCGACTCCCATGGAACCATTCTGGTTTGGAACAGGGATTATACACATATCTGTCGATTCGTTGACTTCATCTATTATTTCGGGATAGGCGGCAAACAGGGACTCTTCAACAAAAAGGGCAGCATAGCCGCAACGAGCGAATTTATTCATTATCTGCCCCAAAGAAGCTCTGTTTTCTTCTGTTATAACCACGACATCCAGCCCTATGGCCTTAAATGGCAGTATGCTGTCATAGCTTCCTACTGCCGCCATCGGTGAGCTCTGTTTAGACATAGCCATGACGCAGAAGCCTCCTTAAGCGATCCTTATCCGTTTTGCTTCCTTTTGCAACAAGGATAACTCTAACATTTTTTACTTCCATCTCTTTCGCCCAAAGGTAGGCAGGGATATTCTCCGGAGCCGACTGGCTGTACCTGCTCGCTGCAATGCAATCAAGGTAGAAGTCATCCAGGACTTTTTCAAGAGTCAGTATAAGATCCGAAAATCCCCCGGCTGTATCTATCGAACAGAGTACTTTGCCAAACTCGGAAAATTCAATGGTCCTCCCCCAGCTCTCAAAAGGCTCTGTTATCAGGGATGCCATTATACCAATATCGACCGCCCCGCCTGAATGCAGGAAAGGAAATGACCTGGATGCATCGAAATTAAATCTTTTCAGCCTGACAAGCGTACGTATGTTCTCGCCGTCGATCCTTGTACGAACCCAGTTTTTCACTCCAGGCATATCAAGCGCTTCAGCCTTTTCAAGCATGACTTCAAACATTCTACGGTCCAGCAGCCGTTCGATCTCTAGTATGTCCTTATTCTGATCCCATATCGATATGCATTTAGGGATAAGCGTATTCAACCCGAACGGCAAAAGCCTGTAATCTTCCGAATCGATGTTCGCGATCATATCGTCCAGCGGATAAGAGCCAAGTGAAGTCAGCAGGTCCCATCTCTTTTTACCGCCGGTCTTTACATTGAATATGCTCTTTATCAGGACTTTCACATTATGAAAGTCATACTGGAGACACATCAGGTCAACAAGCCCTTTATCCGGCACGAATGTACGGATTTCGTTATATATCCCGTGCAGGTCTGATTCCAGCACCTTGTCGAAATTTAATTCGCAGGACTGGGACGTCAATGCCGAAACATAAGATGTCTCTCCAAGTATCTTCAGTACCGATGCCGGATCTTCAGCATCTATCATCCTCTGCAGAACACCGGCATCAAGAAGACGGTGCTCCATTGCGCGTATTCGCGCAACAGCATAACCATATGCCTCTTGACGGGACATCAGAGCACCTCCCTTATTCCGCTACAGGGAACAAACGCTTTACCACGTCAGATTCCTGTTTTTCCTGAGCTATCTGTATAAGCATGTCCCAGGAGCAGTTAATGCTGATTTTTCCCCTTGTAAGAATAAATCCGCCTGCAATATCAGGCTTCACCTGCGAAAAAACAAGCTTAGTACCATGTTTTTCGTTATATGCCACAAGCCAGTCATTATCAAGGAACTTTTCTCCGCTGCCGACTTCGATCTGTTCATTTTTCGTGGCAACAGCGCAATTAAGCAAGGCCTCGCACAGACTAATATATTCGGTACGTTCAAGTTCCTTCATTTTTTTAAGGGATTCGGCAAAAACGTTGCTGATAAGATTACGCCTCGATTGGAGCATCATTTTACTAATATCGAGATTAGCAACGATCTCTCTGCGGCGGAAAATCTCAGGGCGTTCTCTCTGAAAACGAAGATCAAACGACGATGTTATCGTTTCTTTTTCTTCCTCCGCTTTCTCTTTTATGGCTTCAGACTGAGCCTTTGCTTTCGCAAGTATCTCATCAGCTTCATTTTGGGCATCGCTTCTGATTTTTTCTGTAATTTGGGCCAAAGACATGGTCTTCTCCCCGTTCTTTGCTAAAGTTTGATTCCGTTGAGCATCAATATACTCACCAGAAGACCGAAAACTGCATAAGTTTCACACATTGCAGGGAGAATAACAGCTTTACCTATCTGTTCCGGACGTTTGGAAATCATTAATATTGATGCGGCAGATGATTTTCCTTGCCAGATTGCCGAATAGAAGCCGACTATTGCAACAGGAAGACAAGCAAAGCCAATACCAAGACCCTGCCATACAGTGAGAGCTACCCCGCCGGCACCGAGCAGTCCTGCCTTTTGAAGGGCCAGAACGGCTACCAGCAGTCCGTATATTCCCTGGGTGCCAGGCAATGCAAGAAGGACAAGGGCATAACCGAATTTCTTTGGATCTTCTGTCATGATACCGGCTGCAGCTTCATTGGCAATACCGATTCCCCATGCGGAACCTGACCCTGCGAAACCAACTGCAAGGGCTGCACCAAGTATGACAAGCATAGGACCAAGCTGTTCAGAAATTGTTGCAAGCATTGTTTCCATTATGAAATATAACCTCCTCAAGTTAATATGTTTCAGCTTTTTATATTTCGACTGAACCTGACGGCATTCGCTATTGCGCTGCTGAATCCTCTTCAAGCCGCGCGAACATGGTCGAATTACGCAGCGGGGTGAAATCCCTGCCGTTTGCGTCATAGAATTTACCGAAAAATTCAACATACTGGAGCCTGAGTGAATGTATGAACGCTCCAAGCAGGTTTACAGCTATACTGAAAGTATGACCCAGTACAAATATCAGTATGGCTAAGATCAATCCTACATAAGGGACTCCAACGACAAGTTTTGCCAGCAGGTTGATGACCATTCCGACAGCTGCAGAGCCAAGGCCGAGAGCAAGCAGTCTGCTGTAGCTCAAAACGTCACCAAGATACCCTGTGACATTGTACAGGCTCATAACACCGGAGAAAATTTTCCCAGCGATGTTGTTTCTTCCTCTGCCCTGTGTGGCAACAAGTATAAGTGCTCCTGCAGCCGCAGTAATTTTAGAAGGAATGATATACATCCCAGGTATCGCACCAGACATGCTGATCCCGACCAAAAGAAGCCCGACAAGGAAGACAATCCATCCTCCCTGATCAGCGCATGCTGCGAAACGTTCTCCGTTTTTCCAGTTATTTCTGAATGCTATAAGCAGTCCGAATATTATCTGGATAAAACCGAGAGCAAGCGAAATCATAAGAAGTGTCATGGGATCATTCATCGGGTCGAGGAGCTGCAGTGCATTTTTTAAAGGAAGCAGCGGACTCATGAACGGGAAAGCGGAAACGCTGTCTCCGAACCATGAGCCTGTTATGGCTCCGAATATTACCGAGCACAGCATCCCTATGTTGAGCATAATAAAAAATTTGCGCAATGTAGGCTGCAGTCTATGCCTTATGAGGAAATACCCTATTATCCCGCTCATTACAAGACCGTAACCGGCGTCGCCGAAACACATGCCCAGGAAAACAAAGAAGAACGGCGCCATAAGCGAGGTAGGATCTACACCGCCGTAGGAAGGTGTGCCGAACATAAGCGTGAGCGGTTCCACACTTGACGACCACGATGCATTTTTCAGCAGCGTGGGGGCTTCCTCATTTTCATCAGGTCCAATCACAGCAAACTCCATCATAGATTCATACGGTTCGATGGTTTTTTTGACCTTGGCAAGACAAACTTCAGGCATCCAGAAAGACCAGATGAACACATCCTCCGTAGGGAGACCTGAAACCATAGAATTGATCCTGTCTTTAAGTATAGTCCAGTAGTCACCGCAGGTCCTGGCCATCGCCATACCTTCATCAGCACATCCGGCAAGTTCGGAACAAACAGAAGCTTCGTCTTTTTCGAGCCTGTCGACTGATACTTTGATCCTCTCCAGTTCTTCATCTGCTGTAAGGATAAATTCTTTAGGTACGTCGATCCTGTTTGCGGAAAGTTCCGTGCATATATCCTGCACTTTTTCCTGATCCTCTTTACGGTAAAGAATTGCAAATATTGAAAATGAATCCTTCCCGTTAGGTTCGAGCTCCTGAAATTCGAAAAAATCTCCAAGCCCTGATTTAAGTTTTGAAATCATTTCCGCTGCGGAGGATTTAAGAACGCTGTAAACGGCTCCTCCGATCATCTCGGAACCAGTTGTGAATAATTCTAATGGGTATTTAATTGATTTTAGAAGTGCAGCCTGAGAAAGAAGCCCTTTGAGCCGTGAGCTTTCCGCACGGTATTCCGTCATTTTTCTCTCTTTTTCCCTCAAGTCGGCAACAAAAGATTTAAATCTTTCTTTGTCCACTTTTGAGGCAAGTTCCGAAAGTCCTATTGCAGGAATATCTCCGAGCATCCTTGCCAATGAACCTTCTTTTTCAGTTTCAAAGGGTTCCAGCATACGCAATACAAACCTTACATCACTGAGAAGTTCCTCGATTTCATGCTGATTTGCGTGCAGCTGGAGCATCGCCCTGCTGTCGAGCGTACTGCCTTCCTGTTCTACAAACTCGCAACATCCCAGCGCCTGCAGTTTTCCTACAAGCTCATAAGCAACAGATTTATGGACAGCTATTCGCGCCTTACACATCTCGGCAAGAGCCATAAGTCGCCATCACCTCTCTCACCAGCCAATTTGCTACTTCTATTACAGATCCTTTTTTCTGTTCATAAAATAAATCAGCATCGACCTGCCCTGTTTTGAGAATATCACAGGCTTTTGCCTCTGCCTCTTTTTCAGCGTTCGCAACAGATTCCCGCCACTGCCGGTGACACTGCTGCCTTGTGTTTTTTATCATCTGTTCTGCTCCGGCCTGGGCCGAAGCTACGATTTTTGCAGCTTCCACCTTGGCATTGGCAATAGTTTCCTTAGCAAGAGCTTCCTGTTCCCGTATCTCCTGTGCAAGATTCTCTGCCAACAAATTCACCTCCCCTCTGTGTTTATCAAGGATTTTTAATGCCTGTTTTTTTTACAAATACTGCCTGATTTTACTCTCATATTTTAATCGCGTCAAATTTCACACATTAAAAGAAATTAAGTACAAATGGGTTTATTCACATGTTAATACAATTTTTTGTAAAGTGCTAAGCATCATTAGAGAAAAAACTTTTGTTATTTATACAAAAATCCTTCCACGGACATAAAATGCAATTTTCATTATTCCTGACAAATTTTTCCGAAAGGGCAGCCTCTGCAGCGGAGTGTATTTTTATCCGATATTTGTCAGACATCTTTCCGTCGAAAATGATCTCCCCTTTTTCAGGCAAGCTTCCGCTGCGCAGGTAATTTATGCTTAGACGGACAGGGACTTCGGGATAATTTTTCTGGCCTCTGTACCGCCATACCGCATAACCGTAAAACATAAGCTGATATTCATAATATCTGGCAGGAGCATAACTTTCAGGTGTGGTTTTCCAGTCAATAAGGTGTACCCCATCCGTATCTTCCCAAAAAACATCGGTAGCACCCACAAGAAGAAGGTCTTCATCCTGTACTCTGAACGGGGTTTCACGATACAGGCGTGACGATGAGCGCCCGGAGGCCAAATAGGCGAGATAACCGCCTTCCTCTGTTGCAGCATACCCGGAAAGCATCCTTTTCAGCTCATCTCTGTTTTTATCCGACCTGAACTCTGATCTTATTTCCGAAGGGATCTTCCTCAATAAAACGTCACATTCCTGTGAACCGCTCTCAGGCAGCCACTTGTCCAGGGTCTCAGATTTAAAGTCCCATCGCGCAAGTATCCAGTGCGCGAGCGTTCCGAATCCGGAACCGCCTCTTCCGTCCTCCCCAGCGTCAGCAAGCCACTCCATCGTACGGCCCTGCCTGTATGATATCCTGTACGCGGCCGGACACCACGATAACATCGCAAACGCCGAAGCCGATATCCTCGCAAGTTTTGGCGGCGATACAGTTATAAGTCCGAGAGGCGCTGTTTCAGCTGCTTCGCTGCGGATATGGAACTTTTCCGTGTCTTTTTTCACCTGGCCGCACTCAAGGTAGGAAACGGCTCTATTATCCTTATTAACTGAAACGACACGTTCTATAAAGCTTCCGGCATGAATTTCTTCATCCTTTTCAGCCTTCATCGTCCCGCACAAAATAAGCTTGTCCATCGCACGCGTCACCCCGACATACCACAGGCGTTCCTTCTCCGCCTCTGCCGCCTGTTTTTCCTCTTCGTCAAACCAGACACCTGATACTGTCGGTACTTTGCCGGTCCCATTGCACAAAAAATCAGGAATTTTTTTCGCTATGACTCCGTATTTGCATGAAACACATATAGAATCCGATTTATATCCGCCGTCTTCAGCCCCGGATAGTGCAACTATCGGAAATTCCAGGCCCTTTGACGAGTGGATCGTCATTACCTTGACGGCATCCTGCTCGCTGGATGTGACATCCGGTTCCTCTTTCTGCTGCATAGAGCTTACAGCCGACTGCATATAAGCAGCACATCCATAAAGTGACCGTCCCTCAGAAGATTCATATTCCTCTGCAATATCCGAAAGCTTTATTATGTTTGCAACTACCCTGTTCCTGTGTTCGGGTCCGTATGCACCGAGGAACGACGGGGTTTTCATTATGTCAAGGATCACTGATGAAACGCCGCTGTATATGGCTTTATTTCTCAAATAAATAATTTTTCGCCATACATCAGGCAGTTTTTTAATGATTATTTCAGAAAGAGGCAAAGCACAGCCTTTTGATTTTGCAGTCTCAGCTTCCGCCATGCACAATTCTGCCGTTCCAGGCTCAGTGCCGCTGAACGGTGAAGCAAGCCAGCCTGCAAGGCAGAGAGGGTCAGACGGGTCTGCAAGGAGAGAGATAAGGTTAACAAGGTCTCCTATTTCCCCTCTGGCGAAATAACTCCGGTTTGTACACAAAACATACGGGATTCCTGATGCGTCAAATGCCTTTTCAATTTCAGGATATACAGTCCTTGTCGGCACAAGTACCGCAAAATCCATCCATTTGACCTCATCGAATTTTTTTTCAGATTTATTCCATATTTTTCTTCCGCTGGTTTTTATTTCGATTATTTTCCTGCCGAGCTCTGCGTACAATCTTGCTCTGGCATCTGAAATCTTTTCCGTCTTTGGCGTCCCGTTCCCTTTATCATCCTGTATAATGCCTATCACTGAAACAAGCGACTCTATCGCCGGTGTTATCTCTTCGTTATTTCTATCGTTCCACCATTCCGCTTCGTCTGCTCCGCACAGCGGCTCATAAGGTACCCTGATGCCGCCCATGCCTTCACTCCATAAATTTCCGAATACAGTGTTAACGCCTTCAAGGATGGACATCCTGCTCCTGAAGCTGCGGTTAAGCATTACATATTTGCAAACATCGTTTTCTTTTCTATCTCCGCACATAGCTATATATTTGCTGAATAGCCTCAGGTCCGCGTGCCTGAAACGATATATCGACTGTTTAAGGTCTCCCACTATAAAAAGGGTATTATGAAAATGTTCCTCTGCCCCGTCAGGTTTTACCCACAGCGAACTTATAAGGTTATCCTGGAGGGGGTCCGTATCCTGGAATTCGTCTATCAGTATATGTTTGAATTTCCTGCAATAGCCTTCAGAAGAACCTACGACTTTGCAGGCGTAATGCACAAGGTCGCTCATTGACAGGATATCCTCTTTTTGTTTCAGCGATTCCCAGCAATGCCAGCCTATTGCAGATATGCGGTTGAGAAATGATGTCACCGCTTTTTCCTGTTCAGACGGGCAGGATGATTTGAATAAACAAAGTTTTGCCGTATCGCGCCATTCCTTCAGGCCTATCCCAAGTGATTTTTCAATGGTGCTTTTCAGCTTCGAGTTTCCGGGTAATTTTGCAAGCCCCTTATACAGCAGTTCTTGCGTAAATTTTTTTAAATCATCTTCCCCCGGATCCGAATTTTTCCAAACGGCAGCAATCGATTTCAGTTCCTCGAAACTTTTGCCCGGATTATCAGACAAAATATCGTTTATATCAGGAAAAACCTTTTCATGCCATAGCTCCCACACACTCCGCGCATAATATGCCATGCTTTCTATTGAGCAGGCAAGGGCCTCACCTGAAAAACTCCAAAGGAACTCAGGGTCCTTACCTGACCCGCCCAATATGTCAGATGCTTTTTTTGCGGTCTGTGCCAGCATTGCCGGTCCGTATGAGTTTACGAAGTCAATAAAAAATTCGTCGTTGAATATTTCATCGGCCCTTTCCTGCCATATGCCGGAAAGCAACGGCAAAAGCCGCGAAGCCGAAGCGTCCCCCAATGCTGCAGCAAAATCATCCCACCAGATATATTCTTTCGGACCCGGCGCTATTCCTGCCGCCGGATCAATATTGAGCACAAGCCCTGATTCCCTTATAACTTTCATTGAGAACGAATGTATAGTGGAGATATAAGCATCATCTATAAATCTTACGCTTCTGCCCAAATGTGAGAGATCTTTCGGATATCTGCAATACCAGTCCCCTACGGTTTTTTTAATGCGCTCCTGCATCTCAAGAGCAGCCTTTTCGGTAAATGTCAGTACAAGTATCTGATCCACGGCACAATCTTTATCCGCTGAAAGAAGCCATGCAAAACGCTGTGCCAGAGTGTACGTTTTGCCGGTACCGGCACCAGCGCTTACAACTGTCAGCGGTTTATCGCTCGTTATTGCCTCGATCTGCTCGGATGTGCCGGCAAGCAGGGAATGCCAGGGAGGAATCTTTTCTTCTGCGTTATCAGTCATTATCCAGCCCTCCCTGATTCCATGAAGCGTCTTCCGATTCTTCCGTCAAATAATACGGGGCTTCCCTTTTGCGGCATATCGCAAAATAATCGCAGATGCTGCACATGCTGCCGCTTGCATATTTAGCAAGGTAATCAGCGGGGAAACTGCCTTTTTTTAATGCTTCAGCAAAATCATGCATAGCCGTTTCGGCCTTTTCGATATGTTCGTCCAGATTTTGTACTTTTGATTTTCTGACGCCGTACATTTCCTCGTATTCAGGATCAAAAAATCCGTACAGTTTTTTATCCGCGTGTCCCAGCCAGCCATACCCAAGTATCCGGATACCCTTTGTTTTACTGAGCACAGACGCGTATGCGGCAAGCTGGAGCTCATCCTTGTGGCTTGAAGCCTTATTTAGTTTGTAATCAAGTATTACGGCCCCGCCACTGTAAAAATCGATCCTGTCACAGCGTCCCCTGAATAGCGCCCCATTAATTTCATAATCATCGAGAACGTATTCAATACCTACATCATTACGGCCTTTTATCATTTTTTCCATATCATCCTGAAGTTCAGCCAGATCGAGAGCCTGTTTTCTAAGTCTTTTCATATGCCTTTTCAGCCTGCGGTCTGTTTCAAGCTCTTTATAATTTGCACTGACGGTTTTTTCCCATTCTGAAATGACCAACGAAATAAAACTTGCCTTATTTTCATATCCGTAATATTCCCGCCAGCAGTTTTTCCATAATTCATGCAGGAAAATACCGGCTTTTTTTATATCAAGCAGCTCTTTTTTCCGGTTCTCAAGTTTAAGTCTGCTCCTGCACCAGTAAAAATATGGACATGAACGCCATATATCTATGTCGCTTAGGTTTATAACAGGCTTAGCGTTGCAGCTGCCTATCAGGAGGCCTGCTCTCGGCATTATTCCGCCGTCCTTTTTTTTAACGCTGTTATTGAATTCGGCCTCCGGAAACCACAGGTCGTCCCTTTCAGGAAGCAGGCGCGAAATGCCGTACTCTATCCTTCCTGCACATTCCCATTTGCGGCATGGATCCTTTGATTCATAAAGCGCATCCATAAACTGGGACGCACATACAGGCCTGCCGTTAGAATCCGTAAGGGAGCGTGCGATCACAACACCTGCGCCTGCCGTAGCAATAAGACGTCTGAACAGGCCTTCCTTCTGTTCTCGTTCCTCATGTATATCAGGTATGTGCGGCGAGTTTGCTTCTTCCGTGCCAGCAACGGCATCATTGATTTTTTTCTTGCTGTCATTGCAGAGGAGAGGGGACTCTCGGAGTTTTCCTGGCCAGGTATCATAGCTGACATCAGTCATTATCCAGTATTTATGCGTGGTCAGTACAGGAGGGATCCCTGCATAAATAGTTACAGAACGGCTTTGGGGCAGCTGTATCGGCAAAGTTGCCGTACGCCCCCAGTCTGATATATAGGCCACCGATTTTCTGCCGCTGATCTTTTGTTTTGACGCTTCACCTATATCCTTGCTTATGTCTTCAAGGATGTCAATTTTCTTATCAAGTTCGCCCAGGCCCGAAGACATGTCCTTTAAAACCTGGTCGAGTTCCGGCATGCTTTCTATTGATTTTGAAGAAAAATCTACTATATCAAGCCCTGAAATAAAATCACGCCAGATTTTAAGCACCTCTACAGGAGTATGCTCCTCCGATAAATCCCGGCAAAGCGAAACCACCCTTTTAAATCTGTCAAGAGCCTCACCTTCAAGTGTTTTTTCCCAGGCACAGGCCCCCTGCGGAAATTCTGAGACAAAGGCGCTGATCTCAATGCCGGCACAGCCCATCAAAGGGCTTGACAGGAGAAATGCCGTAGCTTTAGTGTCCCAGTCGGATGAATAAGCATTCCATATCAGCCTCGGGAACTTTCCGATCAACGTTTCATCAACACTTCCGCGTATCCTGGCATTGAATGGTATTTTGTACCTTAACAGCGAGCTCTGCAGGACATTTATCTTTTCCGCCGGAACCTGAATCCCTATTTCACCGTAATTTTCGAGTGCGCCGAGTTTATTAAATCCGCTTTTGCCATGCACCCACAAAGCCAGTTCACGTGCTAAGGCATTATATTCGAGATAAGAGTCGTTAGCACTCAGTTCAACTATGTCGGCTTTCCATGACGGCCTTCCCGCATATTCGGAAGCAACCTGCCGTATGGAATCATGCAGACTGTCAATGCCTGTTTCCGGCAGGACGAAAACAAACGGTGAAAGCTTAATGAGCTTGCTGATAAGCTTCATCTGCCCGCCGGTAAAAGATAAGAAACCAACAGGGATAAATATATGCCCTGCCGCAAATTTTGATACTTCAGCCCTGTCAAGCATATCCGCTATCAGGGAAGGGATCTGTGCATTGTCGGCTATCCCGTTTGCCTCCAGATATTCAATATAGCCGGAATAAAGGCTGTACAGTATCGATTCCGGCCCGGGCCTGGAGGATTCAGCTTCTGCATCGTCAATCAGCGTGTCTAGGATATGGGCTGGAGATATTTCTTCCGCTAACAGATCTTTTATATTTTCTCCCAGTATGGATTCAAAGCCTGCATGTCTTACTCCCGGAGGAAGTTCCGTACCTTCTGTGTCAGCTTTTTTGAGGTAGGCCGCGATTAAATATCCAAGTATCAGCTTATGGTCAGGCGGATCTATTATACGTTTAGGCCTGACTCCATCGACATTTGAAATTTCACTGTAAAAATCGCCCCATGTCCAGACAGCAGGCCTTTTGCCGAAAAATGACCCGAAACCTGAAATAAGGCTAAGCATTGGTTCTTTGTCCAGCCCTGAAGGTATTAGAAAAATCGCCTTATCTCCTGCCGTTTTATATATATCGGCAAGCTTTTTCTGCTTCTCAAGTATATTGTAATAAGACTCGATCTCCAATGACGGCAAACTGCTCATTCCTTTCGAATTTACACAAAACACTATTTAAGCATGAGCAAGGATTGATTTTGAAAATCACCGCTGTCTCATAAAAATATAACCAGCCTTCCGCGCAGGATCATCGGCGTGTATCATATCAGTTTACAGCATGTAGCACGCAACAATACGAACATTAAGCGGTGCATGTTATTTTTGCCGCTGATCTGCCGATCTTTCCCTTTCAAAGTACCCGAGGTATCCGTCAGCACTCTGGCGCAGGAAAAACTCTTCGCGTCTGCGGTCAGGAGCAGGCAGGCTTTCAATCAGTTTCAGCACAGGATCAGCTTTCATTAAGGCATCCACAGCATCCGATGTACCTGCTGCTGCAGGAAGCGATTTGACAACATCGTGCCAAAGCTGCATCTGGGTCCTCGCCTCAATAAGCAGATGGGTGCTCTTCCTGCTGAAGCCTGAATGGGGATAGCATACAATATCTATGCAATCCAGCGCTATCAGCTTATCAATCGACTCTATGGCCGTATCGTAGTAAAACTTGTGCGGCGTCGCCGGGCGCATAAAAGTCCTTCCGTCCGGCAGCTCAAAATAACAGCCTGCAGCTTCTCCGGCAAACAATATTCTTGTACCGGCCAGGTCATATACATAGGAATTGTGGTGGGGAGCATGCCCAGGCGTATCAATTATCTCAAGCCCGTCAAGTTCAAAATCCGAAGCGGCAAGCACAGACACGGGCAGAGGCTCCGGGGCTCCGTAGACATCGCACAGATCGCCTATATTCGATCTGCTTGCCTGCAGCAGTTTTTCAGGATTTACAAGATGACTGCGTCCTTTAGGCGGAGCAATTATAAGAGTCCTCGGAAAAATTTTATGGAACTGTCCTGCACCGCCCGAATGATCAAGGTGAATATGAGTGTACAGCAGATAGTCTATATTACTGACCGCCAGTGATTTCAGATCTTCTGCAAGCTGCGGCACTGCAGCGGCCGGGCCTGTTTCAAAAAGGAGCGTCCTGCTGCGCGCTTTGTCAATTACAAGCCAGGCATTTATAAATGATTCGAACCCGCCCCTCGGTATTGAAAGCATTATCTGAAAAAGCCCCGGAAAAATTTCTCTGATATTCATTTTAAACTTCCCTTCGGTAAACTTGCATCAACAGTGTATACAGCAATCCCCTCTGCAGCACGGCAAAACCATCTCCTGTGAGGCAGACAATAATATCAGTCCGTATTTAATTTATTTATATGGCCGAAATGCCCGCCGTCTACTCGGCATCATCCAGTGCGGTGAGCACACTGTCTATAAGCCCCTGGAACTCAGGACAATTCCTTACTCTCGGATAACCCATGCCGATAGGGATAGAAGCTTCTATCCTGCCCGCCTTAAGCACGATAACGCGCGTGCCGAGGCGAAGTGCCTCCCCCACATCGTGGGTGACCATCATGAATGTTTTGCCGCCTTCCAGATATATCCGGACAAGCTCGCGCTGCAGGGTCCTTCTTGTAAAATAGTCCAGAGCGCTCAGCGGTTCATCAAGCAGAACTATTTCAGGGTCGCATGAAAGCGCCCGTCCCAGAGCCACACGCTGTGCCATTCCGCCGGACAGCTGTGAAGGCATTGCATTCTCGTACCCCTCGAGGCCAAGCATTTTTATAAGGTCAAGAGCTTTCTGATGCATCTTGCGTGTATCATTCTTATCCCGCAGATACGGGAAAAGAACATTCATTTCAACTGAGAACCACGGAAGAAGCCTTGCTTCCTGAAAAACCATTCCGGCAGGAAGCGGATTTTCAGTATCACAGACTTTGTTCCTGAAAATTATGCTGCCTTCCGTCTGTTCTTCGAGACTGGCCAGTATGCGCAGAAGAGTGGTTTTGCCGGAACCGCTTTTGCCGACAATGACGATAAACTCTCCCTCGTCTATTTCAAGATTTATATCAGACAGTGCATTTATTTGCATATCTTCCAGCTCATAACTTTTCTTGAGACCCTTCAGTTCAAGCCAGCTCATAAGTCAATACCTTTCCTGAAATGGCGTCTTGTTGCAATCAGAAAACCATAATCCAAAACAGCGCCAAGGGAACCTATCACAAGCACCCCCATGAAGACTACATCCGATCTGGAAAGCTGTTCGGCATCAAGAATCATGTATCCAAGTCCTGAAGAAGCGGCGACAAGTTCCGCGGCTACAAGGGAACGCCAGCTATAGCCAAGCCCCAGTCTGAGCCCGGTCAGTATCGAAGGTATAGCCGACGGCAGAATCACAAACTTGAACTGATCCCATTTTTTGTAGCCGAAGACTTTTGCAACTTCTACAAGTTTAGGGTCGCAGTCCTTTATGCCCTGCATGGCATTCATAAATACCGGGAAAAATGTAGCAAGTATTATAAGTATGATTTTTGGCGTTTCCCCTATTCCAAACCATAATATCAGAAGGGGTATGACTGACATCGGAGGGATATGGCGGATAAATTCCAGCGTAGGATCAAGCTGGGCGTGAACCTGCGGGAACCAGGCGCAAATAAGGGCAAGGGAAAGCGCAAGCAGCGCTGACAGGCCAAACCCGCAAAATATGCGGCTGATGCTTGCCCATACATGCTTCTGAAGCTCGCCTTCCTGGATGGAAGTTATAAATGATGCTGCAACCTGACCTGGAGAAGGCAGGAGAAAAGCATTCCACCAGCCTGCACTGGACCCGAACCACCACATAAACACCAACGCAAGCGGAAAAATGAGGCCGCCATCAATAATGCCTTTTCTTCCTGATTTCATCAAACGGCAACACTCCCTCGGAGTATTGTACATTAATTTTTGTAATATAGCACTGTCAATCACCGCTGTTTCGTGATAACCTATAGCTATGTATTATTATTTGCAGGCAGGTCTTCCGTGGCACTTATGCACTTTAAAAACACACAAATGATAAATTAACTGAGCATACCTCATCAAAGGAAAATCCTGCCATATCATAACGTTAATTTTTAAGATCAAAACAGGAATTTAAATAAAAAGTATCCATATACGATATGAAGGGAGCGCTTTATATGAGCAAAGTAACTTGGAAGCCCGGCACTATGCTTTATCCTCTTCCGCCTGTAATGGTTTCCTGCGGGACCATGGAGAATCCTAATGTCATAACGGTGGCCTGGACCGGTATAGCTTGTTCAGACCCGGCAATGACATACATTTCAGTAAGGCCTGAGCGTCACTCCTACGGCCTGATTAAAAAAACAGGGGAATTTGTAATAAACCTCACGACAGAGTCGCTTATATGGGCAGCCGATTACTGCGGCGTAAAATCTGGGCGGGACATAAGCAAATTTGACCTGCCTGATATAACAGCAGTCCCTTCTTCCATCGTAAGCGCACCCATGATACAGGAAAGCCCGCTCAACATCGAGTGCAGTGTGGACAGGATATTAAGTCTTGGCTCCCACGACATGTTTCTTTCAAAAATACTGGCTATAAATGCAGATGAAAACCTGCTTGACACAAAAGGCGTCCTTCATCTTGAAAAGGCGAAACTTGTTGCGACAAGTCACGGTAAATATTTCTCTCTCGGCAGACAGTTAGGTACTTTTGGCTATTCCGTAAAAAAGAAAAAGAAGTAAAATATTTTCTGCCTTCTTATTTTAATGTGCTGCAAATGTTTTTATGCATGGATTTATGAGCTTTATGATCCTGTTTGGCCTGTAGCACAGATATATACATTTTATCTGCTGAATAAACAGGAAGGGATTGGAAATCATCATGAATATAAATATTATCAAGGATGAGAAAATAAAAGAAAAAATGCTTTTTATTAAGAAATTCGTAAGCTGTCCTCGCACTATAGGCAGCATAGCGCCAAGTTCTCCATACCTTACCGAGTCTATGCTGAGCGGTATTGAATGGCAAAACATAAAAACTATAGCGGAACTCGGAGCCGGAACAGGTGTTTTCACAAGACAGATAATCAAGAATATGGACATAAAATCACGTCTGCTTGTTTTTGAAATAGAGCCTGAATTTCGCAGGCGTCTTTGTAGCGAGACAAAAATGAAGATATATAACGATGCGGCAAAACTTCCGTCAATAATCGAACACGAGGGTATTACGCATGTTGACCTTATTATATCAAGCCTGCCTTTTACAGTTATCCCAAGGGAAATAACAGAAAGGATAATTGAGGGCATTGTAAAATCAATGCGCCGCGACGGGGTTTTAGTAGCCTATCAGTATTCTCTTCAAATGAGGATGATGTTTGAAAAATTATTTGACAGCGTCAGTATCAGGTTCGTTTCTTTAAACATACCACCAGCTTTTGTATATGAGTGCAGAGGGCTGAAGACTTCGGAATACAGAAAGGAAAAGTGATTTTAATGCTTAGTTGTGCCATATGCGGAAAAGTTCTTCATGAGTGCTGCGATTTATTCCATGAGGCAGTGACCGAGGAGGGAGATTGCCTTATCGTATGCAATGAATGTGCCATTGCCAATAATATTGAATTCGAGCCTGAAGAAGACAAAAAATAGCCTCTTGCAGCATGGGAAATATACAGGCAGGGCAGTCAGCTTTTGTACAGCGGACTGCCCTGCTTCTTTTACACACCGGTAATATTCGATGTTTTTAAAATTCTACGATCTTTCCTATACCTGCAGATGATGCCTTTTCATATATTCTCTGCGCTGTCACTACATCCAGAACGCCGCTGCCTACTGTTTCAAAAATTGTTATCTGGTCATCCGATCCACGTCCCGGAGTCCTGCCCATAATAACCTCACCCAGTTCAGCGACCTTATCGTAACAGAATATCCCTTTCTGTTTTGGAATTATAAAATCACCAGATTCATTGAATACTCCGTCACGGGTGTCTACAGTTACTATATCCGCCCTGCATAATACCCTTTCATCAAGCTCCTGCATTTCCGGCGTATAAGAACCTACGCAGTTCAAATGTGCGCCTTTTTTGACAAGGGTACCGTCAAATACGGCTTTTTTCGAAGTTGTTACAGTTGTGATTATATCAGCGCCGGATACCGCTTCATCAGAAGTGGCGGCAGAATGTATCCTTGCAGCGAATTTGCCGGCAAAAAGCGCTGTCATTTTTTCCGCAAAATCATCAGCGCGTTCGGTGCTTATATCAAATACGCGCACCTCTTCAATCGCAGGACGGGCCGTAAGTACGGCTTCGAGCTGTGTGGCAGCCTGCCCGCCCGTACCGAACAATGCAAAAGACCTGCTGTTTTTGCGCGCAAGGATATCAGTAGCGGCACCTGAGACTGCACCTGTGCGTATACGTGTCAGATATGTCCCGTCCAGCATTGCGCATACCTCACCGGTTTCTTGATTTACAAGCACCATGGTTGCCGGTACGGAAGTCAGCCCTTTTTCAATATTTTTAGGGTAAACGGATACTATTTTAACTCCCAGCGCCCCCGCATCAGGGGCATAGCCAGCCATATACAGGCTCTGTCCGGAATATTCAGGAACATCTATATTGATTCTGAGGGGGACAACGCTTTTCCCGAGTGAATAAAGCTCAAGGGCATCTTTATCAGCCTTTATTGCATCGGACATAGTGAAGACATTCCGCATATCAGATTCGTTCAGAATCGTTATTTTCATCCTAATGCACCTCCATTTATTTTTATAGCAGCTGCAGCAGTTTATGGTTTTACGAAACGATGATTCCATAAACTGCTGCAGTTGCTTTTATGATGACTCTATTTTTGATTATTGTTTTGCAGGTTTCATAAATCCGGCAATTATGCTTAGAGCCGAGTAAAGTATAACAACTGCCACTATCCACTGCAGTACTGACACGTCGACGCTTTTCACTATAAAGGCGGCTACAAGGACGCCCATGGTACCGAATATTGCCGTAAAGAGTGTTATTTTCCTTGAATAGATATCAAATTTTATAAACTGCATGCTTCCGACCGGGACGGAGAAAGTGCATCCGCCCATCATTATCGGGAAGGCAACTCCTGGATTCATGCCCATAGCATAGACTGTTGCCATGGTCAATGCATACGAGCCTATCCCAACATTGTTCAGCGCACCGTATACAAAGGAAAGGATTGTCATGAGTGCCAGCTTGCCGCCTGCAAGACCTGTTTCCTCTCCGCCTGAAGGATATACGCCGAATTTATTCATTAGTATCATTGAAGCCGCTACCAGAAGACCGGCTGCAATGAACTTTTTAATAAGGTCCACGTTCATTTTCGCTACAAAACGCGGTCCGATATAAGCTCCTGCCACCTGACCGGCAATGCACAGGACCAAGGTAAGCATATCCACCTTAATAGAAGAGATGTAAGCAAGAGCCATCACAGCTACAGGGATAACACATTCAGTGTTTAGAGTCCCTGGGAGCTTTTTATCCTCTACCCATTTCAATGGACGGTAAAGTGCAGTTCCTATTGCAAAATCAGAAATCCCGAAAGTTGAAAGGAAAAATATGACTGCCGAGGAAACGGCCATAGCAAAAGGATTGCCGGGTTCTTTCATCGTTTCCCCTCGGTGAGCCATCAGATCTCTTATAAAGGATACAGCAAAGGCACCGTTTACCAGTACTACTAATATAAGAATAATATTTACTACGCTCATTGACATTCGCTCCCTTCCGCCCGCTTCCATAACAGGCGCCAAAGTATAGGCATTTTTAATCGCTTGCTCTCAACATCCGGGACAAAACCTCCAAAGGTTTTCAATGTATCCTGAATACGTCACGCACCCCCTCCATATCCTCGCCGAATATATTCTTTACGTTATCGCCAAGGGCATCTATGAGCCTGAGAGAATAAGCATCATGGATCACATACTCTGTCGCAAAAAATACCATTGCCTTATTTTGGGTAACTATCCCGTGGGCTACGCTGGTGTTCTTGACAGATGCATAAAGCATCTGCCTGTTATCTATCGCTAAAGTGATCCATTGGCCTCCCATCTCTGCAAGTTTGTCTTTCTCAAAGCCATGCCTGTAATGGTGCTTTACATCGGTTTTATAATGTCCTTTCATATCATAAAGAACCATTATGACGCTGCTTATCTCTTTTTCCTTATTTACAAGCGCCGTCTCGATATTCTGAGTGAGATCCCTTGCCCATATCTGCATGAGCACCTGCTCTTGGGCAGTTGATATCATCTGCAGGCATTTATTTATAATGCTGTCGTACCCGCTGATTTTCCATATCTGTTCATCGCCCTGTTCATAGTCAAAACGTGTCAGCTGGGATTCGATCTTGGAAAGAGTATCTTCGCTGCATCCGCGAAGGAGGGATACTAGGTCCTTCGGCGAAAGCGCAACATACAACTGCGATTTTCCGTCATGGGCCGTCATCACAACACCGCGGCCCACAAGAGTTTCCAGCACATTATAAATTTTAGACCTTGGGACTCCGGACCCTTTGCTTACCTCATAACCTGTCTTGGCTCCGCTTTGTAGAAGAGATATGTAGGCCTTTGATTCAGATTCGGTAAAACCATAATTTTTCAGAAGGCTAATCAATGTGTCCATAAATCAACGCCACCTTTGTCTCAGCCATGTTTAATATAGTAGTTACCCTTAGTAGCTATTATATTTATTATCAAGCCCGTGTCAATGATTTTATGTGAAATTAATATCATATTGTATGAAAAAAACAGCCGGAATAAAAAGCCGGACGCCCTGTTAAGGGTATCCGGCGTTTATAACCTGTAGGTTTATATCGTATGAGTCCTATAAATTTCAGCCTCTGTTGAAAATTATCAATCCTTTATGAACTCTTCAAAATCCATCGCCCTGTACTGCTCGGCAGGTTTACCGGGAACAATAACCGCCTTCACAGGACAAAAGGCAACGCACCGCTGACATGACTGACAGCGGTCAGGATAAATAAAAAGCGATTCAGAATTTTTATCTATAGCATGAGCGGGACAATTTTCCAGACAGCGCATACATTTTATGCACCTGTCATTATCTATTGCAATTGGGAACATCCCGTAAAAGAAACGAAGCGCCCTGCCGCTTCTGACAAACCACTGCCACAGGGAAGGAATTATAGGGACTCCCCTGTTCCACCTGCTTGTCCCGTCTATCAGACTGTCAGCAAAAGACCTGGCTTCCGTCAGTGCGCCCGTTATCGTTGCCTTGTTTTTTACGGCATCGATCGTTTTATTGTTATAGTTGCCCGGCATCTGGAAAATTTCCGACCCTACAGGGACATATCCCTTATCGGATACCATGCTTCGGAATTTGCCTTCCGCTCCCATAGCGGCGCCGGCCATTGTCGCAGTCATAAATATCTTACGTCCCTTACCCTGCGGAAGAGATGCGATAAAATTTAGAACCAGCGGGTATGACGAAAAAAAAGCTATCGGGAAAGCAAGTCCTACAACACATTCCCCCTGTATTTTAAACATTTCCGGCTTGCCTATCATGCGGTAACTGACGTCGCAGCCCCTTTCCGCAAGTCTGCCGCCTACTTCCCTTGCTATCATCAGTGTATTGCCAGTACCTGAAAATACATAGTATTCAACTTTCATAAAAATCAGCTCCTCCGACCAGCTTATTTTAACGCATATATTCTGTTTTTCGTTAAGCTCAGGCCAGGACCAAAAATAATATAAATAACAGCAGCACGTGCAATGCCCGCATTGCAGCATTTACTATCCCACCAATTATAAATTTAATAACCCATATTTATATTCAATTTAAGAGTTACAGCAATCAATAATGCTGTCCCTGCATTCCCAAAAGCCTCATAATGACACCGTTCAGCACATCCAGCGCGATAGACATGGACGATTCGTCGAAATCGAAATGGTCATTATGATGCCCTGCTGCCGTATCAGACCCGACTATCATATAAGCAGCCTTACCTCCGCGGGCAGCCACCCTGTTCATCATCCAGCAGGCATCGTCACTTCCCGCCATCATGCAGGATCTCCTTACGTCTGTTGCCTCAGGAACTTCATTTGCCGCTTTGACAATGACATCAGCCAGTTCCACGCTGCTTTCAGCAGAAGGCGCCTCTCCGCATTTAACTATTTCCACATCTACATCGTACATTTCGCCTGCCCCCCTGATAACTTTCAGCGCACGCTCATATACATATGAAGCAATTTCTTCCGTTTCCCCCCTGGTTTCAAGTTCCATATGGGCTTTAGGCGGTATTACATTCCTCCCTGTTCCCGCAGCAAGAACACCTACATTGATTCTTGCCTTCCCCTTGGAGTGCGGAGGTATCGCATGGAGGTTAAGTGCCGCGGAAGCCGCAGCCAGCAAGGCATTCCTGCCTTTTTCAGGTTCCCCTCCTGCATGCGCTCCCACCCCCTTAAAATCAGCATCTATCTTTGCCGTGCACAGGAATCCGTTTGTTCCTCCGCATACGGTGCCTGTCGGAAATCCCAGGCCAAGGTGCACGGCAACAAAATAATCCGCATCATCCAAAAGGCCTGCTTCTGTCATGCTGTAAGCACCTCTTGCCCCTTCTTCGGCGGGCTGGAAAAGGAACCTGATCCTTCCTGACAGGGATTGCCTTTCAGAAATTATTAATTCAGCAAGAGCAAGTCCCAATGCCGCATGTCCATCGTGGGCACATGCGTGCATCCATCCGCTGTTTACAGAGCCGAACCCCTCTCTTGCAGGCAGGTGGTCATAGGTTGTTGCTTCATCAGTATCCACACAGTCGATATCAAACCGCAAGGCAAGAAGAGGCCCCGGCCTTCCTGTGTCAAGATCTGCAGACAGTCCTGTAAAATCGCCTATCCGTCCCAGCCATTCAGGGTCAGCCCCCTGCTCAGAGGCCCGTATTTTTTCTTTTTTTACATCTATATTGCGTCCCATCACATTGTCTGGACTAATAAAATCGCTTCCAAAACGCAAAGTATATCCAAGTTTGTCCATTGCTTCAGCTATTTTGGCTGTCGTCCTGAATTCCGCCCAGCCTGATTCCGGATAACGATGAAAATCCCTGCGCTTCATCCGCATTCGCGCTGTCAAATCCGACATATCTGCAATACCTGACATGATCTGGCTCCTCCCTGGTTTATACGCCATTGATACTATAATATGAAGACAAGGCGTTATTGACAAAAAACACATATCACGTAATCTTCATACCGTAATATGTCCAATATCATTCTATGCTTTACGGGGCAGCAGCATTCTGTTTATTTTATATCTTCATAATATGCAGACACAGATAAACAGACAAGATACAAAAAACAGAATACACACGGTATTTATATTTATTCATCCGGCTGTCATTGATGCTGCTTCATATAATAGCCGGTTTTCAACACCGGGATAAAATACGAAAGATATATTAGGGAAATAACTGTTTACGCGGAAATTGCAGAAAGATAAAATATGCGTTTCTGAAATTTTAAATTATAAAAATAAAACATGCGCAACTTCGCAGATTTCATAGTTTTATATTCCAGGGGAGGTTTTGCGGTGGATTTCCGGACCAGGCACAATGCAGTCAAGGCTGTCGGATTTATTATGACAGCTTTCGCACTATATTTCATTCATAAAGAAATTTCGCAGTACAGTTTTGCCGACATAAGGTCGGCTGTCGCTGATATACCTGCCCACAGACTGATAACAGCTTTTATATTTATGTTTGTTAATTACACTTTGCTAACTCTCAACGACAGACTTGCACTTAGCTACATAGGCAAATCACTTCATTGGGCTAAAATTGCATTCGCTTCATTCGTAAGCAATGCGCTTTCTTTTAATCTGGGGATGTCACTGCTGACAGGCGGCTCATCAAGATACAGCATATACAGCAGCTACGGGCTTAGTGTTTCTGAAACGGCAAAGATACTGGCTTTCTGCAACCTTACTATAGGCCTTGGATCGGCTGGGATCCTCGGTATCCTGCTGCTTTCTGAACCAACTGGCATAATAGCCCAGATACCGCTTCTCAAAGAATGGGGAAAGATACCAGGATACATACTGCTTTTGCTGGTAATTACAGCAGGTATACTAAGCTGGTCGCGTAAAAGCATAAAAATTCGCAAACATGATGTATCCCTTCCGCCTCTTAAATATTTTTTTGCACAGTTGGCTGTATCTGTAATGGATTTCCTGTTCGCTTCAATGGTACTTTTTTCGCTTCTTCCGCACAGCAGCATTTCCCTTTTCCATTATATAGGGTGCTACGTCATATCAGTGCTTCTGGGAGGAATCAGCCAGATTCCCGGAGGATTGGGCGTGCTGGATTCGACCCTTATGATAACGCTGTCGCCATGGTATTCGGGAACACAGATGATAGGCGCACTTATGATATACAGGCTTATCTACTATTTATTTCCCCTGTGCATTTCTGGAGCACTGCTTGGCTGGCGCCAGTTCTATTCAATAGGCCGCAACGCCAAAAATGTAACTGTTACGGCAGGCAAAGGTTTTCTTGCGATGTATCCGGTAATTTTATCGCTCGGCGTCTTTGCGTCAGGGGCAATACTGCTTTTTTCCAGCGCTACGCCAGGTTTGCCGCAGCGGCTTTCCCTGCTTGTCAAATTGATACCTTCAAATGTCCTTGAGCTGTCACACTTCCTGAGCAGTCTTGCAGGCTTGGTGCTGCTGTTCCTTGCACAGGGGATAAGAAGGAGGCTTCACATCGCATGGGTGCTTACAATGGCGCTTATTTCAGCCGGCATAGCCCTTTCCATTTTAAAGGGGCTTGATTATGAAGAAGCACTTATTCTAAGCCTTTTATTGATTGCTCTTGCAGCGACAAGAAAAAATTACAACAGAAATTCAAAACTATTTTATCCTGACATCTCCTTCAGCTGGATCATGTCTGCAGCTGTAGTAATCGCATCAACAGCATGGCTTGGCTATTTTTCATACAAGCATTCAGAGTTCAGAAGCCAGAGCATACTGCAGTTTGCATTGTCGGGAAAAGCTCCGTGGTTTTTAAAGGCAAGCGTATCACTTTCAATCATTGTTCTGGTCCTGTGTCTGTGGAAGCTTTTCAGGGTCAGGTCGAATATTACGATCATCCCGTCAGACCAGGACATTGAAAAAGCATGCAGTATAGTAAATTCGTCTGAACAGGCAGCGGCAGCTCTTGCGTTTACAGGTGATAAATCATTTTTTCTGAGCCAGTCCGGCAAATCAATGATATGCTTTGCGGAAGAAGGTCCTTACTGGTTTGTAATGGGAGATCCGCTTGGAGAAAGAGAAGAATTCAGGGATCTGGCATGGTCATTCAGGGAAAAAGCTGCATTGAACGGCAGCAAAGTCGTTTATTACGAAGCAACGGATAAGGAACTGCCTCTTTATATAGAACAGGGGCTTGTACTTATTAAAATAGGGGAAAGCGGCAAGATACCGCTTACTGACATTTCATTCGACGAAGGGTCCGAATGGCGCGGACAGAGATACACGCTAAAAAAACTTGCTAAAGACGGGTCATCTTTCCGCATAGTCACACAGAACGAAATAAACACAATCCTTCCAAGGCTTAGAGAAATATCCGAACAATGGCTCAGATCAAAGCAGGGGCGCGAAAAGGGATTCTCACTGGGCTTTTTCAGCGAAGAATATATAAAGCACTTTACAGTTGCCATGGTAGAGCGCGGCGGTGAGATACAGGCATTTGCAAACCTATGGACCAGCGCTGACAAAAATGAGATTTCGCCTGACATGATGCGATATATGGACAAAGCTCCAGCAGATACAATGGAGTTTTTATTTTTAAATACGATACTGTGGGCAAAAGCAAACGGATATAAATATTTCGACATGGGGATGGCCCCGTTATCCGGCATCACCGGAGGACCGTACGGCTCATTATGGGGACGTGCCGCCGAGATATTATACGAACACGGGAACATTTTCTATAATTTCCAGGGGCTCAGGCGCTATAAAGAAAAATACAAACCTGTCTGGGAGCCTAGATATATGGCTGTCCCCCATGAATTAACAATGCCGTCGGTCCTTGCAGCTGCTGCAGTCCTGATCTCAAAAGGTCCAAAAGGCATTATAAAGCCCATAGCCCGCTGCTGAATTTAAAAAATTTATGGACCTGGTCATTTTTAGCAAGGCCTGGTCATGCGGTACGGAGCGCTTAAGCCCAATGGCTCTGATGCAGGCTGATCGGCTGTTTTCATATGCAAGCGTGATATAGACTAAAAAATTAAATTATGATAGAATATTCAGACAATTATCAGGCTGCCGTATCAAGTATTGCTTGATAACGAAAATTATCAAGGCCTCCTTGATGCGGGAAAGCCCCCAATGCGTCTCCAGCCGGGGAATTTCACCCCGGCCCCGTCGGACCGAAAGGTTTGGCCTGAGCCTAATGGGGGCTTTAAAATATAATAAGAAATCACTCATCAGGTACAGTATGGCAATTTTCAGGCTTTATCACCGGAATGTGAACACCATTATTTTTAGCTGTGTGATTTCCTCTGTGGTGCTTTTATCGTGGAATTATACTGTCAGCAGATTTTTATTTATATAGTACAGATGGGCCGCATTCAAAAATAGCGGCCCATCTGTGCAGTATACAGTTAAACAGGCTGACTGTGCTTCTCCGAAATTCCTGTCTAATCCACTATAAATGAAATTTTAGCGTTAACGCGGTATCTGACTATCTTATTATTCTCGACGACACCCTGCATGTGTTCAATATATACGGATTGAATATTGTGCACCGTCTTCGCGGCATCAGACACGGCGGACTGCGCTGCTGACTCCCAGCTTTCGCTGGATTCGGCCAGTACCTCTATGACCTTGACTATAGGCATACCTTCCACTCCCCCTTATTTGCTCGCTTATCAGATTTCGCGAGTTTGCAGATAATTATTTCATTGCAATTGTGCTTATAAAAATCCATGCCATTCAAATTCAGATAAATGCATAAAATCATTGATATCTTTAATAACAGGTAAAATAAAATTTATTTTAATATTTGAATATTCTTTACACATTCATTATCATAAGGGATTACAGCCAGATGTAAATAGTAAATTTTACAGAATCTTCATTTGAACAAACAGGAGGCCGATGCAGTATATACTGCATCGGAAAATACATGATTAATTTATGTGCAGAATAGCAGGACTTACATCAAATATGACAGTATAAATGCAGTTCTCCAATGAACAGCAGCAATAAACAAAGCAAATACCATGTTTTCAGCAGACACTTGTCTGAAATCTATTTACACCAGACCGTAAGCCTTTCCGACATCCAGCGTGAATATGATGCCCTTGCCGGGCTCGTCAATTTTAAGATCATTCCTTATGGATGATACTATGGCGTCTGTGGTTCCCTTTTCCGACAATATCATAACGATTTCTTTCTCAGGCTCAATATCCATTGAAAACAGCTTCATTGTTTCATGTATACCAGAACCCCTTGCATTTATTATAGTGCCTCCCTTAGAGCCTGCCTTTACAGCTGCATCTATTACGTTTTCAGCCTTTCCCTTATCGACGATTGCCATTATAGCCTCATACATTTCATCACCAGCACCTTTTTTATCTGCCATGAGACTGCGTGCGCAGTTTTTCGAGCCGATCAGATCCTTTACATCTACCGTGAAAACAATACCGTTGCCCGGTTTATCAAATTTAAATCTGACATTGAGGACGTCAATGACATTATCCGCTGTCAGGCAGCCTGAGACCATAAAAACTATTTCTTTCCTTATATCAGTAAGTGCGAAAAAATCAAGCAAACGGTTTTCCGCCGTTCCTTTACCCTGGAAGACAGTGCCTCCTGATACGCCGTGTTCCATGGCCGTATGCATTATCCTGCTTCCAAGTCCATGGTTGACTATTACGCATATAAGCTCATAACCTGTATTTGCTTCTTTTGGCATGTTACAATCCCACCTTGTTCGATTTCATTTTAAACACAAAACCTAAAATCTGTAATGCAAGCAAAGGTGTTAAAGCTACCATAGAAACGACGCCAAACCCGTCAGTCAAAATATCCGATCCAGAAGTAGCCTCTGCTACCCCCCGGATAAATGACAGGATAAAAGTGACTGTCATCGGACCTGAAGCGACACCGCCTGAATCAAACGCTATACCGACAAAAAGCTTAGGCGCAAAATATGACATTGCCAGGGAAACAGCATAACCCGGCAGAAGATAATGCCATAGCTGTATTTCAGGTATCGTTATCCTCAATATAGACAGAATCACTGCAAAACCGACACCTATCGACAGAGAAAAAATAACCGCCTTCTTTCTCACATATCCGCTTGTAACTTCTTCGATCTGATTTGTAAGCACATGGACGGCCGGTTCGGCCAATATTGTTACAAGTCCCAGAATAAATCCGGTAACCAGGAGATAAATTTTCGTATCAAGCACAGCAAGCGAACGGCCTATAAAACTTCCTACTTCCATGAAACCTGCATTTACGCCTGTCAGAAACAGTACAAGTCCGCAAAATGTAAATATCATACCTGTCATTATTTTTCGGACTTTTCTACCGGACATCCCAGATGCTACTTTATGAAATATAAGAAAGATAAGCAGTACGGGCAAAAGTGCAAAAAAAATCTCAAATGCCGCCTCAGGAAGCGCGTTAATGAACGGATGCAGGATCGGGCCCTGTGATGTATTTCGCAAGACAGGCACACCTGCGATCTTATCCGTCTTTGTAAATATGCCCATTGCAAGAACAGATATTATAGCGCCCGTAGAAGCTATTGCAACCAGGCCGAAGCTATCTTCCTCCGAAGCTATGCTGTCTTTTTTCAATGAGGAAATACCGGCTGAAAGCGCAAGTACGAACGGAACGGTCAGGGCTCCTGTGGTAGCCCCCGATGCATCAAAAGATACGGACAAAAATTCAGGGGATGAAAACAATGCCAACACAAATATCAACGTATAAAGAAAAACCAGAATTTTATAAAGACTAAGGCTGAAAACTATTCTCATAAGTCCTGCAGAAATCATAACGGCAATTCCTATTGAAACAACGAGGACGATACTGTTTTTTGAAATAAGACCTGAAGTTACTGAATTGACCTGTGCCGCCAGAACATGCAGGTCCGGTTCCGCGATAGAAATAAAAAAGCCCAGAAACACTCCTGAAAAAGCAACTATCCATATTTTATTGCTTTTTGCTATGCTGTTTCCTAAAAAATGGCCTATAGGGATTATTCCTATGTCAACTCCCAATAAAAAAACAGTCAGGCCTGTCGCAACAAGTACGGTACCTACAAGAAACCTGCCGAGCATATGAGGCTCCATAGGCGTAAGCGTAAAGTTTAGGATCAGGACTATGGCTGTTATCGGAAGGACAGACAGCAATACTTCCTTAAACCTGGCAAAAATAAAATCCAATTATTATTGTCCCCTTCCGTTGAAAATGTTGAAACATGCAGCTGACCGCCTGTTTTTCAGATCTGCCTAACACAGCAATACATCAGGCAAATGCTGCTGGTAGGTCCGATACGTGCCTTCTGACAAAGTAAAACTCTGCGTATAGTAATTTTATAAAAATTGCCTGCCTTAACATGCGGCACACTGATAACAGCAGCTTAATATTCAAACTGATATTATTTATGGTCTCAGACGCTTTTATAACGGCAGGACCGCCTTTTAAACTGACGTGCCATATCTTCATGATAAAGTGTCTTACCTTCCACCGTACGCCTGACAGCAGAGTCAGGGTCATGGCTGCCGTTCCGGACACGATGAGAACAACTGCTGACGGAGCCTTTATAACAAGTATGCCTGCAAAAAACATTGCTGCCGTAACCGCCTATATGCCCATTGCTTTCCATACTTCAATTCCATCCCGCATTCTCTTTGCCTCCATTATCCTTCTTATTATATTTTTCTTATGTTTTTCATATTACTTTAATTCCAAAAACGCATACATTGAAAAAAATATATGCTCACCTGTAAAAATAATATGCTTTAAAAATGGAAGAATCTGGCTTAAGCATGCTGTCATGCGGTAATATCTTATGAGGCCGTGATATTTACACGATATAGTTCATGGATGTTTTTCAGGCAATAAAATACATCCATCACAGCACAGCCACGAAAAAATCAATTCTGACCATATCAAAAAACGATAACTGCTGCTGCATGAAAATTCTGCTGTCCGGGACGCGTTATACGGCAATTAAAATATTGCTGTCTCTTATGGTAACATATAACACAAATTTCTTAACACCATAAAAACCGTGTATAAGTGATACAGGAAAAATCGCCTGGGAAGCACTCAGCTTAAGAACATTGCCGTATTTTATGTCCTAATACGGCTATTAAAAAGGAGGAAATATATAAATGCTTTTTCTAAACGCAGAAGATATCAAAAAAATTTTTACGATGGAAGATGCAATCGAATCAGACAGGGAGGCCTTTGTAATTCAAGGCACCAACGGAGCGGAGGTGCCTGTGCGCATAAATTTTGACGTTAAGAAAAACGGGGTGACATCTTATATGCCGGCCCTTATCAAAAACTTCCCTATGACGGGGATCAAAATAGTATCAACATATCCTGAAAACGCCAAAAAAGGCCTGCCTGCAGTCTCAGCAACAACACTGCTGACAGACCCTGATACAGGTGAAGTGAATGCTGTATTGGACGGTACGGAGCTTACGCGCATGAGGACCGGAGCCGTATCAGGCCTGGCTACAAAACTTCTTGCAAATGAAGATTCAGCAGCAGCCGCGTTATTCGGCACAGGCGGACAGGCTATGTCGCAGCTTGAGGCAATACTGACCGTAAGAAAAATTTCAGAAGTCCGCATATTCGACTCATCTGCGGAAAGGATCAAATCATTTATGGAAAGGGCGTCTTTTTTTGCGGAAAAACATGGGACAAAGCTGATCGCATCACCTTCTTCCGCTGCGGCAGTCGATGGGGCAGACATAATAACCACAGTTACGACCAGTGCCGATCCTGTTTTTGACGGACATATGATAAAGGCGGGAGCGCACATTAACGCAGTTGGCGGATTTATGCCGCACAAACGTGAACTTGACGAATATACCGTCACCCATGCCGATAAAATATTTATTGACAATTCTGAAGCAGTAAAGTCAGAAGCAGGAGAATTCATTATTCCTGTATCAGATGGAAAATTCAGCTGGGAATCAATAAACGGCGAACTCGGGGACCTGATACTTGGAAAGGTGCCCGGACGCACCGGCAGAAAGGAAGTAACGATTATGAAGACCGTAGGCTTCGCCACATTGGACATAGTTATCGCTTACAATGTTTATAAAAAGGCAGTCAGCACAGGAGTAGGAAGAATAATATAAATACGTGATACTTTCATAAGCTGGCAGAAAGAGAGTGTGTGCGATGAAAAAATTACCGCCCAGCATATTCAATGACGTGATCGGCCCTGTGATGAGAGGACCTTCGAGTTCACACGTCGCAGGCGCATCAAGGATAGCCGATATAGTGAGGCAGTCCCTCAATAATGACGTGAAGAAGGT
>Ga0268360_1000196_pt1 | contig 126021 bp, 65 predicted proteins | sample BioMet11_FD_192465 | JGI IMG/M metagenome (GOLD analysis project Ga0268360, IMG submission 192465) | Sewage microbial communities from Oakland, California, United States - Biofuel 11 (Illumina Assembly) | ecosystem: Engineered > Wastewater > Sewage > Unclassified | place: USA: California... | reverse complement strand
CCATCAGTATACTTCTTTTGTGGCAGAAGTCGCTTCCAACTTCAACGAAGAATTGCTGCTCGATTATATGCTGAAGAATTCCAAAGATCATCAGGAACGTATCGCTCTTTTGAACCAGGCAATCACCAACCTCGTCGGGTCGTTTTACCGTCAAAGCCAGTTTGCCGATTTTGAATACCAGGCTCGAACTAAAGTCGAAAACGGGGAAGCCATCAATGCGAGTACCCTCAAGCAAATTGCCGACGACCTTAATAAAACATATAACGGCAACGAAGTTGCACCTACCGAATACAGTAATAATTACTGGGCAATGGTAATGCACTTTTACCAGTTAAAATATTACGTTTACCAATATGCCACCAGCTTTGCTGCTGCCAGCGATATCTTCCAGAAAATAACCAACGGAAGCGAAAAAGAGCGCGAGAAAGCACTTAATAATTATCTTACGCTTTTAAAATCGGGCGGAAACGATTATCCTATCGAACAATTGAAAAAAGCAGGCGTAGATATGACACAGTCCGAACCACTGCTGTCGGTAGTTAAACGCATGGATTACCTGGTAACGGAACTGGAAAAAGAACTGAAAGCTATCGGTAAGATTTAATTATACCGGAAATTCATAAAATAAAAAGGAGTCGGAAAATATTTCCGGCTCTTTTTTTTATATGCATTCTCAACCTAAATTTTTCAGGATTCCCCTTTAGCCAAGCCTGTATCAACAAACAGACAACAGGGTAATTTTTCTGACAAGCCGTATTTGTTTCTTTTCGCAAAACAAAAATAGCTAATTCTATTTTTCATTTTTTTAGATGGACATATATTAAAAATTTTTACTTTAGCAAATTTATTATACCAAAAATGATAATTATGGAAAATAAAGAGCAAAACAAAAGAACTTGGGACGACGATCCGCAATATTTTGGTTCATATTTAAACATGGCAAGGTTAAATATTTTTAACATCAGCAATCATTTAGCCGAAAAATTTGGATTAACTGTTTTAGATGATGAAGGAAAAATAACCATCAGCTTTTTAGGCGATAAGGAAAATAAAAAATATAAAACTAAGCAGGGCCTTATATATTCTAATTTAACCAGGTATATGCCTATTGCTAAAGTTTTTGATTTTGAAAAACTACCCGAAAATGAAAGAAATAAAGTAAAAAATAATTTCGGTAAAGATTTCAATAGATTATCGGACACTTTAAAAATTGTTTTTAAAGAATTGAATGAATTCCGAAACGACTACTCACATTATTATTCCACCGAAAAACAAGACAAAAGAAAACTTGAAATTTCGTCTGAATTAAACGATTTTCTTATCCTAAACTTTTCAAGAGCCGTATCTTATACCAAAGAAAGATTTAAAGATGTCTTTTCTGATGAAGATTTTAAAATTGCTTCCCAAACAATTGTTGTAAATAATGATAAAACAATCACACAGGATGGAATTGTATTCTTAACCTCTATGTTTTTAGACCGGGAAAACGCTTTCCGGTTTATCAATAAAATAATAGGATTAAAAGGAACACAAACCAATGAATTTAAAGCAAAAAGAGAAGTGCTGCTTTTCTTTTGTGTAAAACTGCCTCATGACAAATTTGTAAGCGAAAATACGGAACTGGCATTTTCGCTGGATTTAATCAATGAATTAAACAAATGCCCCAAAACGCTTTATAATGTTATTACCGAAGAAGGAAAACAACTTTTCAGATCAACACTTGAAACCGAACAAATAAAAAATGTCCTTCAAAATAGCGTTCCCGATACTATTGATGATTACGAAAATTACATTGAAAGCATTACCAAAAAGGTAAGAAACGAAAATAGGTTTTCGTATTTTGCTTTAAAGTACATAGACCAAAAGGAATTATTTAAAAACTGGAGATTCCAGATTGATTTGGGGAAAATTGTGTTAGATGAATATTATAAACAATTAAACGGAAAAGACGAAGTAAGAACCGTTATTGAAAACGCAAAAGCATTCGGAAGGCTTCAGGACTTGAACGACGAAGAGAATACTTTAAAAAAAATCAATACAGGAGAAAACAAAACCTGTTTTGATCAATTTGCCCCACATTACAATTTTGATGATAAAAATAATAAAATTGGCATTTCTAAAAATGAAATCACATCAAAGTTTATTTCCAAAAAAACAGACAAAAAAGTTAAATTTAACCTTTTACAACCTTTACCCGAAGCCTTTTTAAGCATACACGAATTACCAAAAATAATTTTGCTGGAATACCTTGAACAAGGCAAAACCGAGCAGCTAATCAACGATTTTATTGAAATAAACAATTCTAAAATTATAAACAGAGAATTTATAGAGACAATAAAATCTAAACTTTCCGAATTCAATGTTTTTCACAAAAGAAGCCAGGGAAGAAAAGAAAAAAGAGCATACAGTGAAGGCGCTTTGAAATATTTGCTTGAAAGAAAAGAAAAACTAAACCGAATATTAGCAGAACATAACCTTAACGTCAAACAAATACCGACACGTATTTTGGACTATTGGTTAAACATTGAAGATGTTCAGGAAAAAACAGCAATCTCCGGCAGGATTAAATTAATGAAGCGTGATTGCATGGATAGATTAAAAGCCATTAAAAAGAAAAATCCTCCTAAAATAGGCGAAATGGCGACTTTCCTTGCCAAAGATGTGGTAGATATGATTATCGGCGAAGAAAAAAAGAAAAAAATAACTTCGTTCTACTACGATAAAATGCAGGAATGTCTTGCTCTTTTTGCCGACAAAGAAAAGAAAGAACTATTCATTCAAATTTGCAACGAATTAAAATTAAATAATGAAACCGATGGGCATCCTTTCCTGAAAAATATTAACCTTAATGATTTCAGGTATACTTCCGATCTGTATAAAAAATATGCAGAAGAAAAAAGGCTATACCTGGAAAATAACTTTTATAAAAAAGGCTGGAACGAAAAAGTAAAAAAGGATTTAACAATGGTTGTGCTTCCGCATGACAAATCTAAAATCCCTTTCTCCATACGGCAATTGGAAAAAGAAAAAACCTCTTTCGATAAATGGTTGCAATATGTAACCAAAGGCAAGGAAACCACCGATAAGAAAAAACCGGTCGACTTACCTGTAAATCTTTTTGATGACACTTTAAAAGAATTACTTAAAGCGGAACTTTCAAAAAACAATATTGAATTTGATAACGATGCCAACAGTAACGAGTTGTTTAAAACCTGGTGGAACCAATGCAGGAAAGATGATGTTCAGGAGTTTTATACAGCCGAAAGAGAATATACTTTTGAAAAAGGAAAGTTAACCTTTAAAATCAATTCCAAATCAAAGTTTGAAGAATATATTAACCAGGAATTTATCGAAAACATTTTCAAATCTAAAAGCCAGAAAAGAGAAAACGAAAACAATACAGGCCGGAAACTTCCTCCGCTAAGGATAAAAGAAGTTACAAAAAACGTAGTAAAAAAAATCGGTAATACCGAAAAAGAAATAAGAATGCTTCAGGAGGAAGACCGTTTAATGCTTCTGATGTTTGAACAATTGACAAAAAAAGAGTTGAATTTAAAATTAAAAAATACCGATGAATTGTTGAACGAACAAATTGAAATCAGGGAGAATATTTCCGGAAAATTAGTATTCGATGATTTTGGCCAACTGATTGAAGAGAAAAAAAGTCAAAAAACAATTGCTAAAAATATTGTTGAAACCCGTAAGCGAAAAGAATATTCGGTACTGAAAAAATATGTTTTCGACAGAAGATTGCCCGAACTCTTTGAGTATTTCGAAGATGAGGATATACCTATGGAAAAAATAAAGCTCGAATTGGATTCATACACCAAAGCCAAAGATATTATTTTCGATTTGGCTTTTAAATTAGAAGAAGCAATCATAAAAAAAGACGAATCCGGAATAAAAGAACTGAATAAAGACCCTGAAGGAAACATACAATCAGGAAATATCCAGCACAAACCTTATCTGCATTGGCTATTGAAAAATGATTTGATTTCCGAAAAAGAATTTACATTTATGAATATGGTTAGAAATACCTTTTCGCATAATCAGTTTCCTCAAAAAAAGACAATGGAACTTTTTATCCGGCATTGGGATAAACAAAACCTGGCAATGCAAATAGCAGAAGTCTACAATCAAAAAATAGTTGAAATCGCAGCGAAATGTAAAGATATGTAGCCGTTTTTTAAAAAAAGGATGGCCTTAACCCTGATTGATAAGGCATGACAACGATTCGGTTGTAACTGCTCTTGTTTAATTTAAAAGGTAAAAAACAACGTTAATACTCCGTGATCATTAGTCCGATCGGTTGTAACTGCCCCTGTTTTGAAGGGTAAAAACAACGCTTCTTCAAATGAAACATTTATGAATTTTGTTGTAACTGCCCCTGTTTTGAAGGGTAAAAACAACTTTAATCATGACACTTGATTTAACAATCTCTGTTGTAACTACCCTTATTTTGAAGGGAGAAACAACTTGGTATCATGATAGTATATAATTTGCCATTAAGTTGCAACTGCTTTTTTTGAAGGGTAAAAACAACAGGTAGTTTGGCTAATTATGATTTGTTCTGGTTGTAGCTGCCCCTATTTTGATGGATAAAAATAACAAATCGCTGTTAGGATGTTACTGTCATGCTGTTGTAACTGCCCCTATTTTGAAGGGTAAAAACACTTTTCATTTTTATTCATTAAAAAAAGGTCGGTTGTAGCTACCTCTATTTTGAAGGGTAAAAACAACATCTATTGTAGTTACCGGTGATGCGGCTAAGTTGTAGCTACCTCTATTTTGAAGGGTAAAAACAACTAAATGCTTGACAAGCTACACCAGTATTAGGTTGTAACTGCCCCTGTTTTGAAGGGTAAAAACAACTCTTTAGTTTCCATTATCTGTCAATATCTGGTTGTAACTGCCCCGGTTTTGAAGGGTAAAAACAACTGTTTTACATTAAAGCTCCAAATGGATTTGGTTGTAGCTGCCTCTTTTGAAGGATAAAAACAACACCTTCCATAGTAAAAAAATGGAGAGTAAAGTTGTAGCTGCCCTCATTTTGAAGGGTAAAAACAACAAATTTGTTAATTAATGATTTAATTGTTGAGTTGTAACTACCTCTATTTTGAAGGGTAAAAACAACTAAATGCTTGACAAGCTACACCAGTATTAGGTTGTAACTGCCCCGGTTTTGAAGGGTGAAAACAACTCTTTAGTTTCCATTATCTGTCAATATCTGGTTGTAACTGCCCCGGTTTTGAAGGGTAAAAACAACTGTTTTACATTAGAGCTCCAAATGGATTTGGTTGTAGCTGCCTCTTTTGAAGGATAAAAACAACACCTTCCATAGTAAAAAAATGGAGAGTAAAGTTGTAGCTGCCCTCATTTTGAAGGGTAAAAACAACAAATTTGTTAATTAATGATTTAATTGTTGAGTTGTAACTACCCCTGTTTTGAAGGGTAAAAACAACTATTTCTTTTTGCAAACAATAGTATAACCAGTTGTAACTACCCCTGTTTTGAAGGGTAAAAACAACTTATTGATAAGTGAGAACATAGGAATATCGGTTGTAGCTACCTTTGTTTTGAAGGGTAAAAAACAACAGAAAGGGATAAATCAGCAATATGACATTACGTTGTAGCTGCCCCTGTTTTGTAGGGCAAACACAACTGAATCAGCATTAATCACAAATGGTATATAGTTGTAGCTGCCCCTGTTTTGTAGGGCAAACACAACTTTGTTTTGCGTGTCATAGTTGTAATTTTAGTTGTAGCTGCCCTCATTTTGAAGGGTAAAAACAACTGTTTTCATGTGTTATTAATTTTTAATTTATTGGTCACATGGAATATCCATAAAATATCATTCTCGGTTGGTATGAGCATAGCCATTATGGATATTTCATTTGTTCGAATTTTAATTACTAGTTATAGCTACCCCTGTTTTGAAGGGCAAACACAACTCATTCGTAATTCGTAATTCGCAATTCATAATTCGTAATTCGTAATTTGCATTCGTAATTCGTAATTCATAATTCGCATTCGTAATTCGTAATTCGCATTCGTAATTCGTAATTCGCATTCGTAATTCGTAATTCGCATTCGTAATTCGTAATTCGCATTCGTAATTCGCAATTCGCATTCGTAATTCGTAATTCGTAATTCGCATTCGTAATTCGTAATTCGTAATTCGTAATTTGCATTCGTAATTCTATTTCTCCAATTGCTCCGACTAAAAAAAATATTTTGAAAATCAATAAATATTTTTTTTAATTTTGTAAAAGAAATTCGTTCATCATTTTTTAAACTTCAAAATTCTAAGCACAATGGCATCAACATCTGAAACTGGTCATGCAAAGAATGTAGCAAACTTTGAAGACCTTACCTCGTTTTGCGCCGGTTACGGCGTAAGCTACAACCCGGGCAAAGCAAGCATTAAACTTACGGCCCTCGACACAAAACATACCGAAGCAGTCAACGGACTTGCAACAGTAAAAACTAATCTTCCGCCCTGGACAAATGCAGTAAGCTCACGGCAAATCGTATTTGAACCGTTAAGCAAATTAATCACCCGTGTGGTTAGTGCAGTTACAGCATCCGATGTTCCCAGACAATTGATTCCCGATGTAAAAACAATTGCACGTAAAATCCAGGGAACAAGAGCCGGCGAAAAAAAACCCACTATCGTTGACGACCCAAACACTCCCGAAGATGAATCCCCAAAAAGCATTTCAGCTTCGCAAATGAGTTTCGACAGTCGCATCGAAAACATGGACAAACTCATCCAATTCCTGGCGGCACAGCCCGCATACGCCCCTAACGAACCCGAATTGACCGTTGCCGGTTTAACAACCGTATTAGCTGACATGCAAGCCAACAACACGGCAGTTATTAACGCTTACACCCCGTTAAGCAATGCCCGGATCAACCGCAACAAAATACTGTACGACGAAGCTACCGGACTGGTTACCGTTGCTGCCGATGTCAAAGCATACATAAAAAGCGTTTTTGGTGCCACAAGTCCCCAATACAAACAAGTAAGCGGTCTGAAATTTACACGCCCTAAACTGTAATCATCTTCAGCTAAGCCACCCCAAACCTAAAGGTGGCTTACTTCTTTTACAAACAAGCTACCCGGTTTGTCAAACAGCCATCCGCAACTTTCGGACAGAAGAAATAAAACCGATCAAAATTATTTTTAAGTCCGTATTGTGGCTAAATATTATTTTGATGTGCCGGAAATAATTAACTTTACCATCCTGAGTACCGTATTTGTTCCGTTAGGAACCGAATATTGGTAGAAAATAAAACGATGTACTAACCCCCAAGTCCCGTTAGGGACGAAATATAAAGAAAATGGCAAATACCTATACACAAATTCACATTCAGACGGTTTTCACAGTGCAAAACGGTGAATGCATCTTAGGCAAACAGTGGAAAGATGAACTTTACAAATACATTACAGGCATTGTTCAAAATCACGAGCATAAATTGCTTGCTATAAATGGTATGCCCGACCACATACATATTTTATTTGGAATGAGACCATCGCAGTCATTATCTGATTTATTGCAGGATATTAAAGGCGATTCATCCCAATGGATAAACAACAGGAAATTTATAAGAAGCAAATTTTCATGGCAAGAAGGTTATGGCGCTTTTTCTTATGGCAAGTCACAAGTTCCTCAAGTGATTCAATATATACAAAGGCAAGAAGAGCATCACAAGAAAAAAACATTTCTCGAAGAATACAAGGAATTTTTAAATGCCTTTGACATAAAATATGATGAACGATATATTTTCAAACCGATAGAATATTGAACGATTATTTCGTGCCTACGGCACTTTTTATTGAGATGTGGTAAATCTTTCTACTCCCGCATTTGCGGGATCCCTACCGGGACAAATTATAAAATACCCGACACATCAAAATTATTTTTAAGTCCGTATTTACCATCAGTGGTTTTTATTTAAAAAAATCATTGTTGTCCGATAAAAATTCTTTATTCGTTATGAAACGAGCATGTTTGCTAAACGCAAACACGAATGAAAATTCACAGCGAGCTTCATCCGACCTTAAAAAACAAATTATTTACGGATGAAATCATTGATATCTAACGTCCCGTACGGGACTTGTGAATGGATGGGGTTACCTTTATTTTCTACCGATATTCGGTTCCTAACGGAACTATCCCGTAGGGATAAAATATTGGTAGAAGATTGTTTATAAATTAACCTGAATCCCGTAGGGGATGATATAAAAATTAATCGGACAATAGTGAAAAAATAGTATTTTTGTTAAAAAATAGAACCGATGAGAGCTCCTGTAAATATCTTAGAGCAAGTAAAACGAATAGTTATTGAAAAAGAACCATCAGCAAAAATTTATTTATATGGTTCTCGGGTTCGGAAAAATTTCAGGAACGATTCTGATTGGGATTTATTGATTCTGCTGAATAAGGATAAAATCACCTACGAAGATGAGAAAAATTTAACTGATTCACTTTATGATCTTGAGTTCGATTTTGGCGAGGTGATAAGTCCTATGATTTATTCTGAACAAGAATGGAATTCAAAATATAAAGTAACCCCTTTTTACCATAATGTAATGAATGAGGGAAGACTTTTATGACCGAATACAACCTTGATGATTATATATCCTACCGACTTCAACGATCCAAAGAAACACTCTCTGAAGTTCAAACCTTAATAGAACATGAATTTTGGAATACATCAATTAACAGAATGTATTATGCTGGTTTTTACGCCGTAAGTGCTTTGCTGATAAAAGAGGGTGTTGAAACGTCGAGCCATTCCGGAGTTCGGCAAAAATTTGGTGAACTATTTGTAAAACCTGGCCTTATAAGTCGAGATTTAGCCAAACATTATTCTGACTTATTTGAAAAGCGGAGCAAGGGCGATTATAATGATTTTTTCGATTTTGACAAAGAAACAGTATTGCGGCTCTACCCATTAACTCAGGTATTAATTTCGCGAATTGAGGAGTTGATACATGAAAAGTAATAATGGCAAAAAATAAATTTTTCAGATAATTGTATTCCCGCAAAATAAATCGTCTTACCGCACTTGAAAATCCTTTTAAAATTGCACCTTCTGAGCGGAATTTGCAATGAATTCTACCTCCGCTAATTCATATAGGTATGCGCAAAGTTCAAATAAACACCCGCAACTTTCAGACAAGCATCCTGATTTATCAAATAACCATCCGCAAAGTTCAGACAGCCATCCGTAAAGTTCAAATAAGCATACGCAAAGTTCAAGTAACCATCCGTAAAGTTCAAATAAGCATACGCAAAGTTCAAGTAACCATCCGTAAAGTTCAAATAGCCATCCGCAAAGTTCAAATAACCATCCGCAAAGTTCAAATAACCATCCGTAAAATTCAGACAGCCACCCGCAAAGTTCAAATAGCCATACGCAAAGTTCAAGTAACCATCCGCAAAATTCAAGCTACCTACTACCTACTGCCTTCTGCCTTCTGCCTTCTGCCTTCTGCTTACTGCCTTCTGCCTACTACCTACTACCTACTCCCTACTGCCATCTTCAAAGTTCAAGTAACCATCCGCCAATAGCCAAAAGCCAACCGCCAATAGCCAACTATTTCCACTAAACCTTTTACCTTGTGAGTTGTTATTCTTTAGAAAGCTGTCCTTGCAATTACCATTCATTAAATCATCATGACAAATCCAATTCGTTTTACACTCGTTTTCATAATGATGATGGTTTCTGCCTGCGGACAGCAAGTTAAAAACGCAAATCAAACCATGGGCTACCGAACATTAACTCCCGAAGAAGAAAATGTAATTCTTCACAAAGGAACCGAAAAGCCGTTTACCGGCGAATATGAAAACTTTCACGGCAAAGGAACGTATCATTGCAAACGTTGCGGAGCGGCTCTTTACCGTTCCGATGACAAATTCGATTCGGGTTGCGGATGGCCCAGCTTTGATGATGAAATCCATGGAGCCGTAAAACACCAGTCCGATGCCGACGGAAAGCGTACAGAAATTACCTGTGCGCACTGCGGGGCACATCTTGGACATGTATTCACAGGCGAAGGTTTTACTAAAAAGGATGTACGGCATTGCGTTAATTCCATCTCACTCGTTTTTGTACCCGAAAGCGCCAATCCCGAAACAAAATTCGCAACAGAAACTAACGCCAAAACTGATAAAGCCATTTTTGCCGGTGGCTGCTTCTGGGGAATGGATTATTATTTTGCTAAAGCCAAAGGAGTCGTTTCCGTCGAAGCCGGCTATACCGGCGGACATAAAGATAATCCTACGTATAAAGAAGTTTGTACCGGCACCACCGGTCATGCCGAAGCCATACAGGTAACCTTCAACCCATCTGAAACTTCGTATGAAGAACTGGCAAGATTATTTTTTGAAATTCACGATCCCACCCAGGTTGGCCGCCAGGGTCCGGATGTAGGCGATCAGTATCGCTCCGCCATTTTTTACCTGAATGACCAACAGAAACAAATTGCCGGAAAGCTGATTATACTTTTAAAAGAAAAGGGATTCAATGTAGTAACCGAGGTAACCAAGGCAACTACTTTCTGGAAAGCCGAAGATTATCATCAGGACTATTATGATAAAAACGGCCACCTGCCCTACTGCCACGGTTATGTAAAACGATTTTAAACGGCTATAAAAAAAACATTCCGTTTCGCAGGGAAACGGAATGTCTGATTTAAAACGATATGGTTTGGCGATGGTTAATATCCGAAAACATCTTCAAGTTTCAGGAAAGTAACTTTACCATATTTTTCGAGCGTAGGAATATCTAAGTCCTTTTTATTACCAAGAACTAAAATACTATAGTTTTTATCTTTTAAATATTTTTGCTGGAAAGCCTTCATATCGGCAAAGGTCATGGATGGAACTTTTTGATAAACATCACGACGGATATCATAATCCAGTCCAAGTTTTTTGGAAGCTAAATAATTAAAAATAACGCTTGCCTTTGTAATACGTTCCGAACGTATTTTCTGCAATATGGCCTGCTTGGAAGCATCAAAAGCTTTATCCGATTCGGGCATATCATTGATCATTGCCATCATGGTCTTCATGGCTTCGGGCAGTTTATCAATCTGAGTTCCGATATAACCAAAGATATAATTACTATGGTCAAGGCGTGATGGCAGACGATAGCCGGCATAAGCGCTATAAGCCAAACCTTTTGATTCGCGTATTTCCTGGAACACGATAGAATTCATACTTCCGCCAAAATATTCATTAAACATACGCGCTGACGGCACCTGAGTTTTGTCGTATCCTACCGATTTGGAAAGCATGACGATTTCAACCTGTTTCATGTCGTAATCTACCACATAAACCTTGTTTTCGTTGGTAGCCAGTTCTTCAAACTTTGTTGCAGCAGGAATTTCCTTTAGTTTGGAAGGCACTTTATGATACTTGTTCAGGATACTTGTAAGTGCAGTTTCGTCGTGCGTTCCATAAAAAAGCACATCATGTTTGTAGGAAGTAAGCCCATGAATAATAGAAAGCAATTCCGGAGATTTAAGTTCATTGAGTTCCTTTTCGGAAAGGATATTGGTAAACGGTGATTTTTGCCCATAAACGCCATAATTGTACATGGCATTCCATAGGATGGATTGTTTGGAAAGTTTATCGTCGGCACGTTTCTTCAGAATATCGCCAACCATATTTTTCAGCGCATCTTCATTGGGTTTGGCATCTTTAAGCAGGTTTTCAAGAAGTGTTAACCCCTTTTCAAGATTTTCGCTCAAACCTTTAAGCTGAACCCATACCTGGTCTTCAGAACTGGATACGTAGAAAGAGCATCCCGCTTTGTAAAATTCCTGTTGAACCTGAGCCGGGGTTAGTTTGGAAGTTCCCAGATATTGAAGATAATCGAGGGCAATGCCTAACTTGCGATCGTTGTTATTTCCCATATCAAAGTAGTAATACAGCGAAAACGTATTATTTTCAGTATTTTTCTTGTATAGTACAGGAATACCGGTTTTTAGGTTAAAATTCTTGATGTCGGCTTTATAATCAAGAAATACCGGATCCACGGGTTTCACAGGCATTGCTTTTATCTTTAGCAGAAAATCGGATTCAGCATCGCGGTTAACGGCTACAGGAGTAATCGCGGGTTTATTCACTTTCTTAACATTGTTATCGGTACCTGTACGTTTGTAAACTACTACATAGTTGTTGTTGTAATTTTTATTGGCAAATTCAATGATATCCTTTTTAGTTATTTTGGAAAGGCGTTCAACGCTATTCACTTCGTCCTGCCAGGGAGTATCTTTGGTAAAAGCATCCACTATTTTTAATGCTCTCGAGTTGTTACTTTCCGAAGTCTTTATTTCCGACAGTTTCAAATCGTTGATGATGGCAGGAAGCAGCCAGTCGGGAAATTCACCTTTTTTCACCAATTCAATCTGCGAAAGTAATAGGTCTTTTACCTGTTCAAGCGTCTGACCTTGTTTTGGCTGACCATAAAAAACATGGACCGAATAATCTTTCATGTTATAATTCCAGCATCCGGCGCCCAGTACCTTCTGAGCCTGATTAAGGTTAAGGTCAATAAGCCCAGCCGTACTATTATTAAGTATCATATTTATGAGGGTAATCATGTCGGCATCTTTGGAATTGGCACCATCGAAACGATAACCAAAATTTACAGATTCGGCATCCGGGCCTACCACTTCTTTAACTATAGGGGCAGTAATGGGATCTTCTACCGGTACTACAAAAGGTTTCACTTCCCGTGAAGGAATTTTTCCGAAGCTATTATCAATAAGTTTTATGGTTGCATCAGGGTCAAAATCACCGGAAAGGATGATGGCAATATTGTTTGGCGCATATCTCATCTGGTAATAATTTTTAAGGGCTTTCAGCGATGGGTTTTTCAGATGTTCAATCGTTCCAATGGTAGTTTGTGTGCCATAGGGATGTTTAAGGAATAAGCCGGCAAAAAGTGCTTCAAATACCTTATCATCGTCGCGGTCGAGGCTCATGTTTTTTTCCTCATAAACCGCTTCCAGTTCGGTATGAAAAAGGCGAAATTCCGGATCGGTAAACCGTTCCGATTCGATAGCCAGCCAGGGTTCCATTTCGTTGGAAGGAATATCGTTCACATAAACAGTTTCTTCTACCGAAGTAAAAGCATTTGTTCCCTTGGCTCCAATGGCTGCCAGCAATTTATCATATTCATTAGCAATGGCATATTTGGAGGCCTCACCCGAAACGCTGTCAATAATATGATAAAAAGCAACGCGTTGCGAAGAATCGGTTAATGAACGGTATACCTCAAAAAGGCTATCAATTTCATTTAACAGTGGTTTTTCTTTGGCAAAATCAGAAGTTCCAAACTTGCTGGTTCCTTTGAACATCATGTGTTCGAGGTAGTGCGACAATCCGGTATTGTTGTGCGGATCGTATTTACTCCCGGTTTTAACAGCTATAGCTGTCTGAATACGGGGAGCATCTTTATACACCGTCATAAAAACCTTTAGACCATTGTCCAAGGTATAAATGCGGGTTTTCAACGGATCGTTGGGAACCGATGTAAAGTTGTATGTTTTCTGAGCAAAAGCAGTACCTCCGCATATCAAAAACATGACAACAAGTAATTGAATAAAAGAGTTTTTCTTGATCATAAATCTGGATTTGAATTTTTTGTTAATTTTATGGTTAGCAGATAAAAAACGGATTTTTGGCAAATATACATTGGTTTTGAAATTATACAATGATTTGACACGAAATAGTTAACGTTTTGCATATTTTTTTTAATTTAGTATAAAAATATTTTGAAAAAAAAATTGTAAATCAAAAAAATTATGATATTTGATGCGTTAAATCGTAATTAATTATAAATGCCTGATTTATTACCAATTACTTAAATAACAATAGAAATATGACATTAATCATCTCTGGTTCAAATCTTAAGATTGAAAATATTGTATCCGTCGCCCGTTTTGACGAAAAAGTTGAACTTCATCCCGATGCCAAAAAACGCATCAATGCCTGCAGGGCGATGTTAGAGAAAAAAATTGAGGCTCACGAAATTATGTACGGCGTCAATACCGGCATCGGTGAATTTTCGGAAGTGGTTTTAAACGACGATCAGGTAAAGGAATTTCAAAAATACCTGATTTACAATCATGCCGCCGGAATTGGCGACCCCGCACCCATAGAATATGTTCGTGGAGCCATGCTTGGACGTATCAACGTTCATGCTCATGGAAATTCAGGTTGCCGGCTTGAAATTACGCAAACCCTGGTTGAAATGCTAAATAAAGGTGTAACGCCTTTTGTTTGCCAGAAAGGATCGGTAGGCGCTTGTGGCGATCTGGCGCCGATGTCGCAGATTGCCTTGTTGATGATGGGCGAAGGAAAAGCTTACTATAAAGGTGAACTTTTGGAAGGAAAAGATGCGATGAACAAAGCCGGAATTCCCATTCCAGGCCTGCAAGCCCGCGACGGACTGGCTGCCATCAACGGTTCTAATGTTCTTACGGCGATGAGCGCGATTTTTTTATATGATGCCATGCGGTGGTTGAAACAAGCCGAGATTGCAGCAGCCATGAGCCTGGAAGCGTTGAAAGCCAATATGAAACCCTATCATCCTAAAATCCATGAAGTACGGGGATTTCGCGGTGCTATGCGTAGCGCTGCGGCAATTCGTAAATTGGTAGCAGGTGGCGATATCGCCGAAGGCAAAGTAAAATGCAAAGTTCAGGATGCTTATTCTATGCGTTCCACTCCGCAAGTTATTGGAGCCGCTCACGATGCACTTGATTACGCCCGAAGTCAGGTAGAAATTGAACTAAACGGAGTTGGCGACAACCCGATATTCTTTCCTGAAGAAAATATTCAGCTTTCAGGCGCCAATTTCCAGGGTTCACCCGTTTCGTTACCCATGGATATGGCGGGAGCAGCCATTACCATGGTTTGTGTGTTGTCCGAACGCCGGATGAACCGGTTGAACAATCCCGCTTTAAGCGTGGGACTGCCCGCTTTCCTTACCAAAGGAGCCGGGATGTTTTCGGGTTTGATGCTTAGCCAGTATACGGCAGATACCCTGATCGTTGAACAACGTATCCTTTCCGCGCCGGCTTCCATTCAATCCATACCTGCCGCCGCCGATCAGGAAGACTTTGTTTCTATGGGTATGAATACAGCCATCAAAAATTTCCAGATATTGGATAATGCTTATGGAATTTTAGGTATCGAATTGATGGCAGCCGCACAGGCGCTCGATTTCCGCGATTACAAATTCGGAACCGGTGTAACTACTGCTAAAGAGGTAATTCGCCGCCACGTAGCTTTTCTTGAGATAGACCGTCCTTTGTATAATGACCATACCACCATGAAGAATTTGGTGAAATCGGGCGAATTACTGGACGAGGTTGAAAAAAATATTGGAGATCTTGAATAATTATTTTATATCAATTTCATTGATTTTTAGCTTATTAAATTTTTATTAATAAAATTTTTCGATTTGTTTATTAAATTAAAATTAATTTTTTACTAATTTTACAAACGTTATGACAAATTTTTTATTTACATTGCCGGCTCAATTGGGAAAAAAGAGTATCATATCTATTTATTATTATTTAAAGTTTATATTATCATCCATCAATAAATCAATTAATTAATTTTTATGCAAATTTTTTATCCATGTCAAACAAATTTTTAACTAAATTCATCAAATTATGAGAAAATTTACTATTTTGATTGCACTCCTGATGTTTATGGGATTGCAAAGTGTGCTTGCACAAAAGAAAGTTTCGGGTACCGTTACCAGCTCGGAGGATGGTAAGGGCATACCCGGAGCTACCGTTCTTGTTAAAAGCACGAGCAATGGTGTTATAACAGATGTTGACGGTAAATACTCGTTAAATGTCAAAGATGGAAAAATCCTTGTTTTTTCATTTGTTGGAATGAAAACTCAGGAAATTCCTATCGAAAACAAAACGATTATTAATGTCGTTTTGGAACCAGAAACGAAATCACTTGAAGGAGTTGTAGTAACTGCTATGGGTATTTCGCGTGAAAAAAAATCCCTCGGATATTCTACTCAAGAGGTAAAAACAGAGGATTTAACCCGCACAGGAAATACCAACTTAAGCACAGCAATGCAGGGCAGGGTAGCGGGTGTTGAAATCAGGCCATCAAGTGGAATGCCGGGAGCTTCTTCACAAATATTTATCCGTGGAGCCCGCTCATTTAGCGGCAACAATGCTCCTCTTTATGTTGTTGATGGGATGCCTATTGCAAGTAATTCTGATTATGAAGTAGGTGATGGAGGTGTTATTGGCACAGACTTTTCCGGACGTTCTCTAGATTTAAATCCCAATGATATTGAATCTATTAATGTTCTGAAAGGGCAAGCCGCTGCAGCTCTTTATGGTATCAAAGCATCTAATGGCGTTATTCTTATTACGACAAAAAGTGGAAAAAGTGTTCAAGGTGGAACTGTAGGAAAACCTGTAGTAACCTATAGTAGCGATTATTCTTTCGATATGGCAAGTGTACTGCCTAAATTACAGCATCGGTATGCTCATGGTGCTTATTCCAAAGGTGTAATTAAATATACTAACTTTGGTTCAGGCTCATGGGGACCTGAAATTTCTAAAATTCCTGATGACCCCACATTTGGTGGTAATGTATTGGATCCAGCAAACCATACAGGTGAATACTGGTTTCCTCAAAAGCAAGAATGGGTAAAGCCCCAATCTTACAATAATGCTGAAGACTTCTTCCAAACGGGAAACACTTTTAGCAATAATATTAACATCAGCCAAGCTGGTACCATGGGAACTTATTCAATCGGACTGGGTTCTACTGATCAAACGGGTATAATTCCAAGCTCTGGAATGAAAAGATACAATGCAAAACTTGCTGCTAATTTTAACATCAATAAAAATTGGAAAACTGGATTTTCGAGTAACTATTCTGATTTAAAAATACAAAAAATTCCCACAGGTAATAATAGCTACTTATTCACTGTTTATGGTGCTCCCCCAGATTATGATTTAAAAGGAACACCATATAATGAAAGTGGAAATATCTATAAACAAATAAACTACAGGGGTGGTACTTTTGAGAATCCTTATTGGGGCACAAAATACAATTCATTTAGTGAAGCTACAAAAAGATTTTTTGGGAATGCATTCCTAAATTATAAGCCTTATGACTTCTTAGATTTTACATACAAAATTGGTGTTGATGAATATACTACTATTGGAGAAGATTTATATCAATTGGGTTCAGCCAAAACAGGCGGTGCCACTTTCAAGTCTACCGTTCCTTCGTCAATAGCTCCTTCAGGAGGCTCAATTATTAATAGATCATTGACCTATAGAAATGTAAACTCTCAATTTCTTGCCAACTTTGATCAAGAGCTATCTAACAATTTGAAGTTAAATGTATTACTCGGAAGCGAAATTAACAGTGATTATACTCAAAATATGGAGGAAGAAGGTACTGGCTTTATTATCGGCGGATATAACAATATTAAAAACTGCGCCAGTGTTATAGCTGACGAGAATAAATATAGAAGTCGCATTGTTGGGTTCTTTGGCAATGCTTCTTTAGAATATCAGAAAATGCTTTATTTTAATGTAACCGGAAGAAATGACTATGTTTCTACCATGCCCAGAAATAATCGTTCATTCTTTTATCCTTCAGCCTCTTTAAGCTGGGTATTCACGGAATTACCTTCATTTCAAAATAAAGGAATGTTCGGAAAAATCAGAGGATCCTATGCAGAAGTTGGAGCAGCCGGCACTTATTATCCTTTAACTTATCCTAAAGGAACTTCAACAAGTGGATTTCTAAGTTATGGCATCGAATTTCCATTAGGTGGTATAGTAGGGTATCAACCTAACGCTACCCTTTATGATCCAAATCTTACGCCTCAAAATACAAAATCATGGGAAATAGGACTTGAATACAAGATTTTTAATAATCGCATTGGTATTGATTACACTTATGCAAGCCAAACAACAAAGGATCAAATATTTTCTGTTCCCTTGGCCGGTTCAACGGGCTATTCTTATTTTGTAACCAATGCTGGTGAAATGTCCAGTAAATCCCATGAATTCACATTATACCTTATTCCAATAAAAACCAACAATTTTGAATGGGATTTTAACACAAACTTTTCTACTGTTGAAAATAAATGTGTTTCTCTTGCTCCTGGCGTAGAGAGTATTTATTTAGGCGGATTTCAAGATCCCCAAGTTCGTGCTATGGCAGGAATGTCATATCCTATAATTTATGGAGTTCAGTACAAACGCAACGACCAAGGGAAAATCGTAGTCGACGAAGATGGGATGCCAGAAGCTGGCAACTTTGGTAAAATTGGCACAGTTTCTCCTAAATTTATCATGAGTTTTAATAACTCTTTAAAATATAAATTTGTTTCTTTATCATTTCTTATTGAATGGAAGAACGGTGGTCAAATGTATTCCGGATCTAATCGTTTAATTGACTTATATGGAACATCCCATAAAACCGGAGATCGTGAAAAAACCTTCATGGTTGACGGTGTTGTTGATAATGGAATTACTAACGATCAGGGCATTCAAGTCGGAGGCACAGCTAATACAAAAGTATTAGGCGGCGCCGGACACGAACAAGATTATGAAATATATTACAACCGCACGGTTTCCAATATTTCTGAAGCTTATGTATATAAAACCGATTTTGTTAAGCTACGAGAAATTTCTTTAGCGTTTGACTTACCCAAACGTTGGATAAATCCAATTAAAATTTCAAAGCTTTCTGTATCTGCCTATGCAAGGAATATTTTAATATGGTCAAATTTACCTAACTTCGATCCAGAATCTTCTCAGGGAAATGGTAATATGCAGGGTGGCTTTGATTATATGTCATTGCCTCAAACCAAAAGTTTTGGCTTTGGTATTAACTTAACACTTTAATAACTTTAAATAAAAAACAAATGAAAAGATATAATATATTCTATATTTTAATAGCTCTATTAGCTTTTTTTATCACAAGTTGTTCAGAAGATACTATGGATAGTATCAATAAGGATAAAAATGATGCATTGGCCGTTGATGCCATTAATGAGCTACCTGCAGTTGAAGTAGCAACTGCATTTGGAACTACAGGAACAGATTTGGCCTGGTACTCTTCTGTATACATTGAACATAATGCAGGAACTTTTGGTCAATTAATGACTGCAGATGAACGCTTACAATTGCAGGATGGATCGTTGTTTGACAACAACTGGAATTCCATTTATAATAATTTGCTTGCATTAAAAGACATTCGTGAAAAATGCGGTAAAGGAGGACCGGAGCAATTTAATGTTAATATTTTAGGTATTGCTCAAATATTAACAGCTCATGATTTAGCAATGGTAACTGACATGTGGGGGCAAGCTCCTTGGACTGAAGCTCTAAAAGGAAGCCAATTAAAAGAGCCCAAATACGACAAACAATCTTCTATTTATGCCGCTATATTTCAATTTTTGAATGAAGCAATTACCAACTTAAAAAATTCGATTCACAATCCAAATGCAAGTCAGGTTAAAATCGGAGGAAATGATTATTATTACGGAGGAGATGCTAATAAATGGATAAAAGCAGCTTGGAGCTTAAAAGCCCGCTATTTTATGCGTTTAGAAAAAGTTAATTCATCAGCCATAGACTCTGTTCTTGTTTGTGTTACTAATGGATTTCAATCTGCCAGTGATGCTTTAGTATTTACCAATTACGAAGATCAGGCTTATGGAAATCAACCTTGGTACCAGTTTTTAAACGACCGTGGTTATTTATCAGCCAGCCAAACGTTAGCAAATGCTATGCAGGATAGAAAAGATACCGTGCGAATTAATAATTATTTTCTAACTAATTCCAATGGTGAATTAGCTTTTGCCCCCAACGGAACTGCTGTTGAAAGTCAGCAAGGTGACAAATATTCTATTGGTGCCATTGAAAATAATCCGACATTTCCAACAGTTGTTATGTCCTATCACGAATTATTATTTCTTAAAGCTGAAGCTGAAGCAAGAAAAGGGGCAAATGCTTTAACTACTTTAAATGATGCTGTTAAGGAAGCATTCGGATTTTGGAATATTTCTTATCCTCAATTTGACCAATATTTTACGGATAATATTGCTCCGAAGTATACTGCAGATCCATTAAAAGAAATAATGATTCAAAAATGGATAGCCGGTTATGAAATTGAATCCATTGAAGCATATAACGATTACCGTAGAACAGAATTACTCCCATTAAGTAATCCTAAAAATACTAGTAATGGGTTCGTCTGGAGATTACCCTTTGTTGCAAGCGAACTTTCAGCTAATTCGATAAACGTCCCCAAAGTAGACGTAACTAAGGATAAAATTTGGTGGGCAGGAGGAATTGATAAATAATAATTTTTAATTAAATTGTTAAAAAAGCCGCTCTCTTGGGCGGCTTTTTTATTATTAAATTTTAACCCAAGTCCGCGTCCTATTTTTTTCTAATATACGACATTCTATTTGTCAGATTACTTAAAACCAATGATTCAAAACATTGTGTTCTTTGTCCTTTCTATATATCCTTCGTGGTTAAAAAAGGACTTAATTAAAATTTTAAAAAAATAATTTTCAAAAAATAAGACATTATCCATATCTCAAAACAGTACATCATCAATAATTCATCATTATTTGGGAGAAATAATAGCGAGTTGAAAAAAATTCATCATTATTTGGGAGAAATAATGGCAAGTTGAAAAAAATTCGTCATTATTTGGGAGAAATAATGGCAAGTTGAAAAAAATTCATCATTATTTGGGAGAAAAAATGACTACTTGAAACTGATAAGGTATATTTTAAGAGTAAACGATTTAATATTACGCTGATATCAACGGATTTTTATTCCGATAAGCCGAAATGATTTTCAAACACATACCATCTTATAATTCAAGCTTGCACAAACAGGATAAGTTTTAAATCAGTTTATATTATTAGTATCGTTTATTCGTTTAAACCGAGAAAATCCATGTTCTGTTTTTTTCTAATTTTCGATATTCTATTTGTATAATTATTTAAAACTATAAATAGAAAATGGATAGAGATTACTGGGTTACCTGATACTATCAAGCTGATGCTTCAGCTTATCGCGCAACCGGACATAATCGCTATAGGATTCCTTATTTACCGGTTTAGCCGGAGGCGATTCTACAGTTAAAGGATTAATGGGTTTACCATTTTTATAAAACCTGAAATCGAGATGGGAACCGGTAGATAAGCCCGAACTGCCAACATATCCGATAACCTGCCCCTGGGCTACGTGCGCACCGCTATGGATGCCCGAAGCAAATTGGGCTAAGTGCATATAGGAAGTGGAATACACTCCATTATGCCTGATTTTAATCATACGTCCTGCTCCACCGGCAAATCCAGCGCTAAGTATCGTGCCATTCCCGATGCTGTGAACCGGAGTACCCCGCGGAGCCGCATAATCAACACCAAGATGTGGACGGACAATACGCAAAATGGGATGAAAACGATGGTAGGTAAAGGTAGAACTAATGTGCGAAAATTTAAGTGGCGCTTTTAAAAAAGCCCGTTTAAGACTTTGACCGAATTCGTCGAAATAATTACCGGCATTATCCTGGGCAAAATAAAAAGCATAATAAGGCTTGCCGGCATGATAAAACCAGGCTCCGAGTATACGGTCGAGACCAATGGTTTCATTATCCACCGATAATTCCTCGTAAATAACTTTAAACTTATCGCCGGGTTGTATGCCATAGAAGTCAATAGTCCAGGCATAAATTTCCGATAATTCAGCAGCAAGGCTTGGGCTGGCTTTGGCATTGGTCATAGCATTCCAAAGCGAAGAAGTTATTTCGCCGGATATGGTTCTGACATTTTTATCCACATTACGCTGTACATGATGGATGTGAACCGAATCGCGCAGATCGTATACCGTATAGGCTATGGACGAATTTTCATAAATAAAATACTGAACTTTTTGCTTGCTGTCGTTGCTGCATAACACGGTATACAAATCGCCGGGCTTCATTTTCCGGAAATCGAAAATGGTATCTGAGCTACGGACAATTTTATCTATCGTCTGGCCATCAATATTATATTTCTGGAGAATAGACGAAATATTATCATTAGCCTTCACTTCGTCTTTATGAACCACGAGTGAATCCGCCACTATCCCATATTCTGTTTTTTCGGCAACAATTATTTTATCGTCTTCCAGTAATTTTACAGGAACAAAAAAATAATCATAAACAATATATGCAATAAGCAGGGTAACGACACCTATAAAAACCTGCGTAAGGCGTTTTTTCCACATCATAAGCTCCATTTATCAGAAACAATTCTTTTTATTGGTGCAATATTTATTAACCATCTCTAACTTTTTGTTTACTATTCAGTTTTTTTTTATTTCTCGCAAAGACGCAGAGATTTATAAATTGTTTACGATTCTGGTTATTCCGTCTTTTATTAAAGGCTCATTGAAGTTAATTAGTAATCCGAGTTTGAGTCCAGTTAATTTTAAATAAGTGAGTAATTGTTTGGATGAACTGGTGCAATCGCTTCAACTGATTTTAATTCAATGATTACTTTGTTTTCTATAATTAAATCCGCCCGGAACCCAATTTCCATTTTCAACTCGTTCCAAATTATAGGAATTCCTTTTTGCCTTTCAACATTCAGCCCCTGTTTTCTCAATTCATAATACATTATTTCTTCATAGACTGACTCTAATAAACCAGGACCAAGTGTATAATGAATTTGGAAGGCAGTGTTTATAATTATTTTTGATAATTCGTTTTCTGTCATTAAAATTTATTTCTTTCTCTGCGTCTTTGCGTCTTTGCGAGACAATTTTTTATTCGAACTGAACAGCTACCTTTTTCCGTAAAAGATTTAATTTCCGGTGAATAATAATATTTATTTCTCTGCGTCTTTGCGTCTTTGCAAGACAATTTTTTATTCGAACTGAACAGCTACCTTTTTCCGTAAAGATTTAATTTCCGGTGAATAATAATATTTATTTCTCTGCGTCTTTGCGTCTTTGCAAGACAATTTTTTATTCGAACTGAACAGCTACCTTTTTCCGTAAAAATTTAATTTCCGGTGAATAATAATATTTTTTCCCCTGCGTCTTTGCGTCTTTGCGAGACAATTTTTAAAACTTACTGAATAGTTATTTTTTCCGTAAAGATTTAATTTCCGGTGAATAATAATATTTATTTCTCTGCGTCTTTGCGAGACAATTGGATAATAAAATTTATTGATTTTCCAGGGCAAATTTTCTTCCGGTAGCCAAAGCTTCCAGGTTAGTATTTACTATTTCCTCGCCTTTATTACCAAAGATAAACCGTATGGCATTTTCGAGTTGTTTAATTTCCAAACCTAAAAAAGGAGATGCAGCGCCAAGTATTACAATATTAGCCGATTTTGGAGAGCCTAAATCTACAGCTATCTGGTCGGCATCAATGGCAATATGCCTCGGCAGAGCATTAATTTCTGCCATTAATTTATCCACTTCCGGATAGTTGGGTATGTTGTTAAACGATTTAGTATTGGTAATTACCCAGCCTTCCTTCGTCAACATGGGTAAGTACCTCAACGATTCCATCGGCTCCACCGAAATAATCATATCGGCTTTCCCTTCCGGAATAAGATCGGAAGCAATTTCATCGTCCGAAATCCGCAGATTGGATTGTACATCACCGCCACGCTGGCTCATCCCGTGAACTTCTGCCTGTTTCAAAAACATTCCTGATTCAATGGCTGCCGATCCGATAATCGCAGCAATCGAAAGAATTCCTTGTCCGCCAACACCGGCAAGTATTATATCTTTTTTCATCTGTTTATCAATTTTTTAATTTATTGGTCAAATGGAACATCCACAGAAAATTATTCTCGGTTGTTATGAGAATAACCTTTATGGACATTTCATAAATCATTTATAATTACTGTTGAATAAAAACCCAACCCGAAAGTCGGGTTGAGCATCATTTTTTTTATTTTTTCTCTTTAAATTTAAGTCTCATCCGTTTATTCAACGTCTGAATACATTCGCGTTGCGGAATAATTACCGAAACCCCACGATATTCAAGTTCTTCCTGTATCACCTTCACATTTTCCTCGTGTTTGTTATGTAGCGGTTTGATGATGCGGATATGTTCTTCTTCAACACCCAGTCCTTTGCAAATATTGATCAAACGATTGAACGCCGCCGAAGGCTGACCACCGGTCATGGCTGTGGTTGAATTATCGAGAATCATCACGGTAATAGGCGATTTGGCAATAACGGCGTCCAAAAGTCCCGTCATCCCCGAATGGCAAAACGTGGAATCGCCGATAACAGCTACCGAAGGAAATAATCCGGCATCCACAGCGCCTTTGGCCATGGTGATGGATGCGCCCATATCCACGCATGAATTAACGGCTTCCAGAGGAGGCAAAGCCGCCAGGGTATAACATCCGATATCCGAAAAAATGCGTCCCTTTCCGTAAGGTTTAAGCACTTCGTTAAGCGCGGTAAAAGAGTCAGTATGCGGACATCCTTTGCAAAGTGAAGGCGGACGGCCGACTACTAAAGCCGGAATTTCGGAACCAGTTACAACGGACATTCCAAGAGCGGCTGCCACTAAATTTGGAGTCAATTCACCATCCTGAGGTAACGTGCCATCAAGACGTCCTTTGATTTTTTTACCCTTATTGAGAAATCCTTTGAGCATCTCTTCCACCATGGGGAAGCCCTCTTCCAGTACAAGAACCTCATCGCATTCATTATAAAGTTCTTCTATCATTTGATGTGGCAGTGGATACTGACCGATCTTCAGAACGGGATGAGGCACTACCCTGTCGGGATAATTTTCCATTAAATAATTGAAAGCTATTCCACAGGCAATAATACCCAAATGTTTGTCCGAACCTTCGATATATTTATTAAACCCGGCAGTTTCCGACTCCGATTCAAATACTTGCTGATTTAGCAGCAAAGCTTTGTATTTTTTCCGTGCGATGGCTGGAAGGAGCACAAACTGACGAGTATTTTCAGGCATACTCCCAGTATTTTGAGCTATTTTTTCTTTCCGGACTACTCCCGAACGGGAATGAGCCAAACGGGTTGTAATGCGTAGCAAAACAGGAGTTTTGAGTTTCTCGGAAATTTTGAAACCATAGCTTACCATATCATAGGCTTCCTGTTGGTTGGAAGGTTCCAAAACAGGTATCAGGGCAAACTTTCCATAGAAACGCGAATCCTGTTCGTTTTGCGACGAGTGCATAGATGGATCATCGGCTGATAAAACAATTAAGCCTCCGTTAGTTCCGGTGATTGCCGAATTGATAAAAGGATCGGCAGCCACATTCAGTCCAACATGTTTCATACAAACCATAGCGCGTTTTCCGGCATACGACATGCCGAGGGCAGCTTCCATCGCTGTTTTTTCGTTGACCGACCAACTGCTTTGAATGTTTAATGCCTTTGCTTCTTTTGAACGTTGTACATATTCATTAATTTCGGTAGAGGGTGTGCCCGGATAGGCGTATATTCCGGACAACCCGGAATCTATAGCACCCTGAGCTATCGCTTCATCTCCCAATAATAATAACTTTTGCATTGTATGTGATGGATTTATCGTTTATTAAAAAATAAGTGTTTTTATTATATTTTTGGCAAAGCTATAAATTTTTCGATTATCTTTTTATTACTTTTGGCGACTATATTTGAATAAAAAGTTACTCAATGATGAATCGAAAAATAATACTCCTGTCTGTTATCTTTTTGGTATTTTTAAGTTTTTGTATAACAAGCGCTGTTTCAGCCCAGGATGGTACTATCCGGGGATCAATTTACGAAAAAGAAACCGGCGAGCCCATCATTTTTACGAATGTTTATCTTTATAAAACCACTTACGGTGCGGCCACGGATGTCAACGGAATTTTTGTCATCTCGCGTGTTCCCAAAGGATCGTATACATTAATGGTAACTTACCTTGGTTACGATACGCTACGAGTTCCGGTTACTATCAAAGGAGGCGAAATAGTCAATAGAAAACTGTATCTTAAAGCTTCAACCATTTCACTGAAAGGGATAAGCATAACAAGCACAGCACGCACCGAAAGCAAAACCGAAACCAGGACTTCGGTAACCAAAATCACACCCCGCCAGGTTAAACAACTCCCTTCTATTGGAGGCCAGCCCGATCTTGCCCAATATCTTCAAGTTGTACCTGGAGTTATTTTTACCGGCGATCAAGGCGGACAGCTTTATATCCGGGGTGGCTCGCCCATTCAAAATAAAGTATTGCTCGATGGAATGATTATTTATAATCCATTCCATTCCATCGGTTTATTTTCTGTTTTCGAAACCGACATCATTCGTAATGCCGATATTTATACCGGAGGTTTCGGCGCAGAATATGGCGGCAGAATTTCGTCGGTAATGGATATACGTACCCGCGACGGTAACAAAAAACGAATAGCCGGTAAATTCGGAGCCAGTACGTTTGGAGGCAATTTATTGCTCGAAGGGCCTTTAAAGAAACAAACGGATACCGATGAAGGAAGTTCATCCTTTATTTTTTCCTTAAAAAATTCATACCTCGAACAAAGTTCAAAAATTTTTTATAAAAATATAGATTCCACCGGATTGCCATTTAATTATACCGATGTTTACGGAAAGATTTCCTTCAACAGTCAGAATGGTAGCAAAGTGAACTTTTTTGGATTTAATTTTTCTGATAAAGTTGATAATTATAAAGATTTATCCGATTTTAACTGGAATTCTTCGGGCGGAGGCGTCAATTTTGTAGTCGTTCCCGGGAAAACACCCGCATTGATGGAAGGTGTTTTTGCCTATTCAAAATATAAAATTTCGATGTTGGAATCCGAAGGGACAACTACGCTCAACAACCGGAACAGTGAAATTTCCGGATTTAACGGCGGGCTTGGATTTACCTATTTTTTAGGCAAGGATGAACTGAAATATGGCGTGGAAATGCTCGGTTTTAAAACTATTTATGATTATATCAACACCGAAAACCGGGAAATTGAACAGTTACAAAACACCACAGAACTTGCCGGATATGTAAAATACAAGTGGACAAAAGGGAAATTTTTGATTGAACCGGGCTTCCGTTTACAATGGTATGCCTCACTGGCTAACATTTCACCCGAACCGCGCCTTGCCATTAAATACAATGCAAACAGCAACTTACGCTTTAAGCTTGCTGCCGGACTATACTCACAGAATCTTATCAGTGCCAATTCCGACCGCGATGTGGTTAACCTGTTTTATGGGTTTCTATCCGGTAGCGACAACCTACCCGAAACATTTGATGGTAAAAGTATTAAACAAAAACTCCAAAAATCAGACCACCTTATTTTAGGTGTGGAATATGACGGCATCAAAAATTTAACCATAAATGTCGAAGGATATTATAAATATTTTCCCCAGTTAACAAATATTAATCGTGATAAAATATATGAGGATACTCCCGAGAACTCCGACAAACCCGATTACCTGAAAAAAGATTATATTATTGAACGGGGCGATGCCGAAGGAATCGATTTTTCGTTCAAATATGAATATTCCCGTTTGTATTTATGGGCAGTTTATTCTTATGCTTTTGTTCACCGCTCCTACGAAACAGACCATATGATAAATTATGTACCCGTTTACGATCGCCGGCATAACATCAATTTGGTAGCTTCGTATCAAATGGGCGAAAATAAAAGCTGGGAAACAAGTTTACGCTGGAACTTCGGCTCGGGATTTCCTTTTACCCTTACACAGGGTTATTACGAAAGTCTTGACTTTAGCGAAGGCGTCACCACCGATTACACTAAAACCAATGGAAATCTTGGCATTCAATATAGTGAATTAAACAGCGGCAGGCTACCCTATTACCATCGCCTCGATTTCAGCATTAAAAAAACATTTACTATTAGTAAAAATTCAAAACTCGAAGCTGATTTTAGCATAACCAATGTGTATGACCGCAAAAATATTTTTTATATCAATCGCATTACGGCTGATAAAATCTATCAACTGCCGTTTATGCCCAGTTTCGGATTGAATTTTATGTTCTAATTGATAAACAAGATTTTAGTTACCAGGGTGCTTGAGCCATTGGAATCACTGGCAAAAACCAGATAGACTCCGGTTTTTGCTCTTTTCCCACTAAAATTAGTACCATTCCAAATGGCCTGAGTGCCTAACGATTTGGTGGCAAAAATTAAATTGCCACTAATATCTGTTATTTTAACATCAGAATCTCTTTTTAACCCTTTAATAGCAATGGGTCCTTCATAACCGCTTTTCACCGGATTGGGATATGCATAAACTTTGTTAGTATCCTCGGCGGGAGGTGTCGGGGTGGCATCGCTTTTGTAGGAAATAATGCCCTTACTGGTCCCAAAAAATACCTCTCCATCATTATCAATTGCTATGCTGGTAATGGAATTAGAGAACAGTGGACTATTATCAGTAGTAAAATGCAGCAATTGCTTGGTTCCGTCAGCCGACATCAGGAAAACGCCCGATTTATCGGTACCAAACCATTTACGGTTGGCTCCATCAATGGCTATAGCTGTAACGGCTTCTGTTTCGAGCAAATATTGTACATACCCACCGTAATCAATCAATATTTTCTGGGCATCATAATTTCCGCCGGTAAAGACATTTTCGGGAGAGTAAATTACCACTACTCCCTCGTCGGTTCCTACCCAGATTGCTCCATCCAAATCCTGAGCAATACTTAGGGTAAAGTTTCCGGGCAGGTTTCCACTTCCCTGAGCAGAAGTCAGTTTTTTTGAAGTAGTATTTCCGGAGTTACAAACAGCAATACCGGTACCTCGCATTAAAATCCATTTTTGATCATTATTATCAACGATCATTTGTCCTAAATCCTGCCCATTCACGGCAGAACCTAAATCGTATGACGACCATGTTCCATCGGCTTTACGGCAGACAATTGCTTTGCTGGACTGAGATAAAGATATCCAAAGATTATTATTGCCGTCAAAAGCAAGCCCACTTATCATAATATATTTATGGTCGAGAATATTGGGAGTAATCGGACTGTTAACATCCGAATAAACCGTTTCTAAATTCTGATTGTCAAAAGCCAAAACCCCATAGCCCCAAGTTCCTACATATACTTTTTTTGAGTCTGAAGGATCAATAGCCAAACACACAAAATCGGACATGGTATCCATAGCCGGGACATTACTACCGTTAAACGTAAGCCATTTGTTATCCAAAAAGGCATAAGCGCCTTCATGACCCCACATTTTTGCCCATTGCTGTGATTTACCTCCCCCAAGCGCCCAAACATCCTGCCCGGAAGCCGCCATGGTATATACGTTGGACGATAACGGTCCGTTAAGACTAAATTTACTAAAATATTGTTTATCCCAATTTTTAACCAGCCCATAATTCTTATCGGCTATCCAGAGGATATTTTCGGAATCTAATGTTGCATCTGAAGGCTGAGGATACCCGTCGCCCGCATATCCCCACATATGGTATTCAACCGTGTCGGACGAATTCAATATATCAACATAATCGGTACCAGTGATAATAAATTTATTGTATATGGTTTTTAAACTATAACGGGGTGTATATAAATTAATTGGAAATAACTGCCAGACATTGTTACTGCGTTCAAACAACGTATCGTGCCCCCAGGTACCATCCGATTTATTTAAATAAATCTTATGGTTAAAGGCTGTTATCAGATTGCACCTATCGTTATATCCGGTAATTGTTGTATCTTTCGACCAGGCAGTGTAACTCGAAATATAAGGATTATTAAAATTTGCTTTGTAAATACCCGATTCTGTTGCTGTCCAAAGGGTTGAATCGGTTACATCTAACGTCAGATCAAGAACATTAACCTGACTTCCGTTGGATCCGATGTAATATGTGTCGTATATTTCCTCTTTTTCCACATCCAGCACCACTATTCCAAAACCGCAACTTAAGTAAGCATATTTTCCAATACACGTTATTTTATTAATGGTTTTATTTCCTAATATTTCTTTACGTTTAATATCCGAAATATTGGTGATTTGCCCATCCTTTAATAAATCAATGTTTGTATTCGAATAAGCAATGATAAGGGTGGAACAGGTTGTATTATAACTTATCCAGCTTATGCCAATATCGGATAAACCATTTACCTTTGATAACCGTTGTAGGCTTAAATCCGTTTTATCATAGGAAAAAAGAGCAAACGGGGTTGATGTGTAGATTCTATTCCCGACTTCAGCTACCGACATCCCTTTGTTGTAGGGTAAATGGTCGCGCCAATGCCCGATGCCAATTTCTTGGGCATAGCCGAAGTTAAAAATGAAGGTTAAAACAAATATTAGCAAATATCTGGAGGTAAGGTTCATATCATTGAAGTTTGAAATTACAATATTACAATATTTTATTTAAAATAAACTTTTTTTCAGGCATTTTATTGTTTCAGGTATTACAGTCTGTATTAAAATTATAACTTGCAATTTTATATATTTTCTGACAAAAATAACTTATAAAAAATAAAATATATGTATTCTGTTCTTTACCCGGCACACAATAAAAGAACTAACCTTATCAAAACAAGGATGCAGCAATATTTATTAATCTGATTTAAAGCCTGTTGTCAGTGGGAGGGCAAATAATATACTATATCATAACAGATTATCCAACCGAATATCCTGAGCCTTATTTATAGCGGCTATTACGCTGATAATTAAACAAAAAAATACAATTATGCCTTTTGGCAAAACCATTCCTTATCCCAAAAAGATTAAAACTGAAAATTTGTACAAGAAACTTCCAATTCTTATGCAATTTTCATAATTTTCTATTTATTGGCAAAGCGTCAAAAATCTAAATACACACCTTTGATCTTAAATTCTTTAACATTGGCAAATCTACTCTCTGTTTTATACATCGTTTCCCAGAAAAGTTTGGTGGCTTTTCCGATAGCTTCGTAATGGCCGGTAGCCTCAACACCAATTCTTTCCGATATCGGTTCACCTTCTGACTGTATTAGCTTTGCGCTGACAACATATTTTTTTGTATCCATAACTTTTTTTTTCAAAAGTATAAAAAAATAATAATCAAAACAAAATCTTTAAAAAATTGTCCAAATAATTTACTTTTTTAATTAGTGTAAAAAAATAATGGCAACTAAAAAATCAAAAATAATTTGGATACCAAACATTATTCGCCGGCTTGTTTTAACTGGAATTTAACTACAATTCAATAATTTATTTCCATCGCTAACTGGATTTTTTTCTATGTTTTTGGTTTAAAAATATTTTTAACTTTGGCAAATGGAAATCCTATCAATCAATCAATAATTTAAACAATAAAAAAATGAAAAAAGCTCTATTACTCCTTGCTTTTGCAGGGTTTATGTTATTCGCCTCAGCTGGCGATCTGATTAAAATCAATGTAAAAGATCCGGCACAAGCCAAGAAATATTTTACCACCGAAAGTCTTCGTGTAAATTATTTCTGTAATGAATTCATCATAGCTACTGCCGAAAGTCCCATGGATTTTGCCTATACCACCCTGAATAAAAAAGCCTGGACTACGGGTGATAATTTTTATGTTCTGTGGACAAATGCACAAAACAAATCGGACTACCTTACCAATATTGGTAAATACATCGAAATTTTAGATCAAACCGATCATTATCTGATTGTAAAAGTAAAAGATAAAAATGTAACCAAATTGTTTCCATCCATACATGGAGGAGTGGTTCGGATAAACAATATAGCCATCAAGGAACCGAAACAAACCTTAAATTTTTTAAAAGCTACCCGCAATGTTGATCCCTTTGTTACCCAGCTAATCAATATGCTACATATCAATTACATTCAGACAAACGTACAGCATCTACAGGATTATGGTACGCGAAATTGCCTGACTTCCCAAAGTATAGAAGCTCAAAACTGGATAAAGTCAAAATTTGAAGCCTATGGGTTAAATGTTACCTTGCAGAACTTTACGGTAAACGGTCAAAATTCGAGCGCCAATGTCATTGCAACGCTACCGGGTACTAAATTTCCTGATCAATACGTAGTTTTAGGCGGTCATTACGATTCGTATTCCTATTCGGGTGATGCTCCGGGTGCCGATGATAATGCTTCGGGTGCTAGTTCTGTCATCGAAATTGCCCGAATTCTTAGCCAATATACCTTCGACCGTACCATTATTTTTATTTGTTTTTCAGGTGAAGAATATGGCTTATATGGCAGCGAAGCTTATGCTTCAATGGCACAAAGCCAGGGAATGAATATTTTAGGTTATTTTAATACAGATATGTGTGGTTATTTATATACCGGAGAAGTTATTCATACCGATATGATAGCTCCATCATCAGCAGAACCATTGGTACAATTCTACAAAGATGTTACCGCTTTGTATTTACCTGATTTCCCTGTTGACGACGGTACGCTTATTGGCGGAGACAGTGATCATACTTCTTTCAACAATCATGGCTATATGGGTATTTTCCCGTTCGAGGACAGCCAGCATGAAAGCCCTTACATCCATACCTCCAACGACCTGATAGGACCCAGCGTGAACAGTTTTCCCATGGTTGGTAAGTTTGCTCAGGCTACCATAGCTTCCGTTGCAACCATGGCTAATCTGCTATCAGCGCCTCAGAATCTTAGAGGAATACCCGGAAATAATTCTGCAACATTAGCATGGGATTCCCTTCCCGAAACAAGCTATTACCGTATTTATAAAAACGATGGTCTTACACCTTACGACAGTACGGTAAATCATCATTATACCGACACTTTGGTTAGCAATGGAACCGCTTATACTTATTATGTTACCGCTATTGATTCGGCTTCAGGCAAAGAAACGCCAAAATCAAATACCGTTACCGTGATGCCAATGGCACCCATGACACTCCCCTTTACCGATAATTTTGAAACCGGCGCACCTTACTGGCAATTTGATGATACCTGGGGAATTTCTACCGAAGCCGCATATTCACCATCGCATTCCATATCCGAAAGCCCCGTGGGACAATACGGAAATAATAAAGATATTACAGCCGTTTTAGGTCCCTTCAGCCTTGCCGGTTGCACGGATGCTTCCACTTCATTCTGGACAAAATATACCTTTGAAAACAACCATGATTTTATGTATTTCCAAATTTCGACCGATGGACAAAATTGGTTGCCGCTGGATCAATTTACCGGAACATTAAATTCCTGGACTCAGAAAACATATTCGCTGCATTCGTATATTAACAATGCCAATGTCTGGCTACGTTTTCGTTTTACAAGCGACCAAGGCACGGTTCGTCAAGGTATGTTTATTGATGATTTTGCACTTACAGTTGCCACCACCGGTTATTCATTAAACGGAACAATCACCTATCCTAACGCATCTCAAACGCCATTGCAGGGTTTAACAGTCAAGCTGAAAAATTCTTCTGGAAATGTGATTGCAACAACAACTACCGATTTAACAGGTAATTATTTATTTTCAAATGTTGCTAACGGAAACTACACGATGGAAGTTAACTCTTCCAAACCATGGGATGGAGTTACCGCCACCGACGTTCTTTTATACCGTAAACATATAGCCAATATCGCTCCATTATCCGGTATTTTCCTAAATGCCGGCGATGTAAATGCATCCGGTGATATCACGGCTGCCGATGTTTTATTATTGCGTAAACGTATTGCTAATATTATTTCATCTTTTTCGGTTGGCGACTGGCTGTATGATTATCCTATAATAACAATTAACGGAAGCAACGTTTCCCAGAATTTTTATGGAATCGCTTACGGCGATGCCAATGGCTCGTATATTCCTATTAAATAATATATTAATAATATAAGCACTTACTAATTAATTTCAATGAAGAACAAACTTATAATCACAAGCGTAATCATTTTTCTGGGATTGGGGTTTTCGGCTCAATCCCAGAAAATAACTAATCCTAACCCGTCGGATACTGCCAATTATCCTTATTGGATTAATATGATGCAGGATCCATCGGTAAACTTTTTTAAGGTACAATCGGCATTTAATAAATATTGGGAAAACCGCCCGATAACACGAGGCTGCGGTTGGAAGCCGTTCAAACGCTGGGAATACATGATGCAAAGTCGGGTATCGCCTACCGGTGAACGTCCGGCAGAATCCCGCACATTGAACGCATTTATGGATTATTATAAAAATCCGGCAAATGCTCCCCGTTCGCAAAATGGTAACTGGACTAACCTGGGTCCTTTCAATTTGCCTCTTGGCGACCGTGGTTACAAAGGATTGGGCAGGGTTAATGCCATAGGATTTCATCCTACCGATCCCAACATTATTTATGTTGGAGCTCCTTCCGGAGGATTGTGGGTAAGTACCAACGGCGGCAGTACCTGGTCGAGCAACACCGACAATCTGCCCACGCTCGGTGTTTCAGCCATCGCTGTAGATCACAGCAATCCTCAAAATATTTACATCGGCACCGGCGACCGCGATGCCGGCGATGCTTCAGGTCTTGGTGTGATGAAAAGCACCGACGGTGGACTTTCGTGGGCTTTATCCAATAACGGTATGGGTGAAACTACCGTTGGCAGATTAATCATGCATCCAAACAATGCTAATCTGCTTCTGGCAGCCGCCAATAACGGGATTTATAAAACAACGGACGGTGGACTGAACTGGACAAAAACCTATTCAGGCACATTTAAGGACATCGTTTTCAAAACCAATGATCCGTCAGTTGTATATGCTACATCTGCTGGTAAATTTTACCGTTCTTCCGATACCGGCGATACCTGGGTTCAGATTACTGCCGGCCTGACAATTGGATCACGCGGCGCAATTGGCGTTACTCCGGCTAATCCCGATGTGGTTTATTTTCTATTGACAAATAGCGCCAATGAGTTCCAGGGATTATATAAATCCACCGATAACGGGCTCACTTTTATTGAGAAATCCAATTCACCCAATATCATGGATTGGTCATGCGATGGAAGCGGTACCGGCGGACAAGCCTGGTACGACCTCGACATAGCTGTTGATCCTACCAACGAAAATATCATTTATTCCGGTGGCGTGGATATCTGGAAATCTACCGATGGTGGTAGAAGTTGGGCAATCAATGCACACTGGTGGGGCGATTGCAGTCGTCCGGCTGTTCATGCCGACCACCATATTTTTGAAGTTTCACCTCTTAACAACAAGCTATATATTGGTTGCGATGGCGGCATTTACTGGACCAACAATGGCGGTACCAACTGGAACGAAATAAGCAGTGGCCTCGCCATCAGTCAAACCTATAAATTAGGTCAGAGCGCTACCGTAGATAACTTAGTGATAAACGGATATCAGGACAACGGATCTTCCATCTACGAAGGAACAAACTGGACGGCAGTTAACGGTGGCGACGGCATGGAATGTGCCATTGATCCTACCGATTCCCATTACCGTTATTCCACTTTATATTACGGCGACATTTCCCGTCATTACAACAACAATAACCAGGGAAAAATTGCCGGCGAGAATACCAATGGTATTGACGAAAGCGGCGCATGGGTTACTCCTTTTTTAATTGATGAAAATGATTCAAAAACCATGTTCATTGGCTATAAAAATGTTTGGCGTAGCAACAATATAAAAAATCCGGATGTAAACGGAGTTACCTGGACAAAAATTTCTAACGGCCTCACCGGCGATAATCTGAGCGTTTTGGAACAATCACCCAAAAACACAAATATCCTTTATGTAGCCGGCGGCAACAAGCTCTATCGTACCGACAACTGCAAGGATAATAATCCTGTCTGGATCAATCTTACCTCCAAATTGCCGAGCAACAATACCGTTACCGACCTCGAAGCCCATCCTTTTGACGAAAATGTGATTTACATGACACTCGAAAACCGTGTATATAAATCATCGGACAAAGGTAATAACTGGACGGATATTACCAGTTTGCTTCCCGACGTACACATCAGTACAATCGTTTACAACAAACACAGTCAAAACGGGATTTACATAGGCACCGATATGGGCGTATTCTATCGCGATGCTTCTTTCTGTGGCTGGACTTCGTTCAGCAACGGCTTGCCAGCCAACGGACGTATTACCGAACTCGAAATTTATTACGACGATGCCAATCCGGCCAACGACAGGATAAAAGCCGCCACCTACGGACGCGGTTTATGGGAATCCGACATGTATTTTTCGACCCCGATGGCTGATTTTACTGCCGACCAAACCAATATTCCTATCGGCTGTTCGGTAAACTTCACCGATTTGTCCAATGGCGTACCATTTTCATGGCAATGGTCGTTCCCAGGAGGCACGCCAGCCACTTCCCATCAACGGAATCCTGCAGGAATCACCTATAATACAGCCGGAAAATACGATGTTCAACTTATTGTTACTAATAGTGCTGGAGCAGATACACTTACCATGTCTCAATTTATTCAGGTGAGCGACGCCCTGTATCCTGAAGCTAATTTTGTTGCCGATAATAAATCGTTTTGTTCCAACGAACAACCCATCGTTAAGTTTACCGATGCTACTTCCTTTTGCCCGAATTCATGGAATTGGATTTTTAATCCATCCACCATTTCTTTCGTAAATGGCACCAATGCCAGTTCTAAAAACCCGGAAGTAAAATTTAATGCAGAAGGAAGTTATTCCGTTACGCTTATTGCTTCAAATTCCAACGGAAACGATACCATTACAAAGCTCGACTATATCAATGTCGGAGGCATTCCACTACCCTTTACCGAAGATTTTGAACTGGGATATAATGACAAAAACTGGAATATCGTAAATGCCGATAATTCAATTACATGGGACATAACTACCGTTTCAGGCACTTCTCCTGGTAACAAAGCTGCGATGATGAACTTTTACAATTATCTTATTCCCCGCAAACGCGACCAGTTAATTTCGCCGGTTCTTGATTTTTCAGGAACCGATGCTGTTACCCTGACTTTTCAACATGCTTATGCCAAGCGATATACTACCTCTAACGACTCCCTGATTGTCTCTGTTTCGGGCGATTGTGGAACCTCATGGACACCTGTTTACCAGGTCAGCGGTAATGGAAACGGCAATTTGGTTACCCATGCGCTAATGGCCGATGAATTTTTCCCTCTGAGCAGCGATGACTGGTGCGGCGGAAGTTTTGGCAGCAACTGCAACACCCTCGATTTATCGCCATGGGCTGGGAGTAAAAATATCAGAATAAAGTTTGAAACGTATAATTACTTTGGCAACGACCTATATATTGACAACATCAGCATTACACCCGGAAGTGTTACAGGTCATACCGTCAGCGGTATAATCGCCTATCCAAAAACGACTCCGGTTCCATTGAATAACATAAACGTTGATCTTAAAACCAGTTCCGGAAACATTGTTGCTTCCTCGGTAACAGCTACAAATGGAAGCTATACTTTTACAGGCATTGCCGACGGTGATTATTTGCTTGCACCTTCTTCCGCCAAGCCTTGGTCTGGTGTTAGTGCAGCAGATGTTCTTTTGTATAAAAAACACATTGCCAATATTACGCCTCTTACCGGAATATTCCTCGCTTCCGGCGATGTTAACGGTTCGGGCGGACTTACGGCATCCGATGTTCTTTTGATAAAAAAACGTATTGCCAATGTTATTACATCCTTTTCCACCGGCGATTGGCTATTCAATTGCAACCCTCTTACTGTAAATGGTGCAAATGTGATTCAGAATTTCGACGGACTGATCTATGGTGATGCCAATGCATCGTATGTCCCTGTTTTTGAAAATAGTAATTCAAATGCAACACTAACGCTCAAGAATTCGTCTTCCGCAGCATTTATCATTCAATCGATGGTTGCTCAAACCGGATCGCTGACCGTTCCCGTTTATGCAATGAACGTTGATAATATGGGAGCTTTCCAGTTTACCATCACCTACGATGCATCTAAACTTCAATTTACTGGAATTGATAATTGGCTATCTGAAATAAAAGATGTTACCGTAGGCAACCCCCAACCCGGTCAGCTTACATTCGTCTGGGCTGCCGATGTTGAAAGTGTTTCAGTTTCAAATAATAAATTATTTGACCTGCATTTCAATGCATTAACGCCTGATGCTTCTTCAATATACTGGAAAAACTCACCAACTCCGATCGAATTTTCCGACTGGGATGGAACTGTTTTTGAACCGGAATTCACCAATGGAGCTATTGATATCACCACCGGTATTCCCGAAAACAAAATCAATACATTGAACATTTTTCCCAACCCCAATCACGGAACACTTTCACTGGAAATTAATTCATCAATTGCAGAAACAGTTAATATTTTAATTTTCAATATGATGGGAAAAAATGTGTTTGAAGAAAAAAATATTCTTGTAAACGGTAAATTTTCAAAAAATCTTGACCTTAGCAACTTGCCTGATGGTTTGTATATGCTACAAATTCATTCGGTTAACGAAAATTGTTCCAAAACAATAATGATACAACATTAGTTTTAGGCAATCGAACAAAAGAGCTTGTAATTTTTTACAGGTTCTTTTGTTTCCTTTGTAAAATCAACTTATTCAGCTTCATCCGCGTTTTAACGACGAGGACAATAAGAGTATAAATATCTGTAACAAAATTTTACATGGTTTTTATCAAAACCGCCGAATTATTCAAAAATTTTCATACTTTTGAATCTGATTAGATGTTTTAACTTGTGTAAAACAAAATATGTTAATAAAACAGTTAAAAACTTAAGGCATTCCTATGTTTTTTTGCCGTCGTTTATAATTACTTTTATACGCAATTATGAAAAAAATCATTTTATCGGCGCTTATTTACATTTTTAGCATTGCAGTTTATTGCCAACAATCTGCAAACTCAGCACTTAGCCTGCCAATGCTAAGCGAGGTTAAATCAAAATTACAATCGGCAACAGGTTATACGTTGCAGAGCAATGGAAAATGGAAAAAAGCCCAAAATAAAATTCCTTTTACCGATCCCGAAGGTAAAACGCCTCCAACAGGGCAAAAAGCAATGGGCGTGGATAATTTTGATGTGCTGGAATTGCGGTCAATTACCATTAACGATGTTCCGTATTCGGTACTAATCGTAAAATATATGAACGGCACTTACCGCTTTCCTAACAGCAGCGAAGGCTGGAAAATGTTTGAAGTGCTTGATTATTATATTTTTAAACCATCAAAACTAACTGAATTTTTCAGCGATTCAGACGATAATTTAACTCCGCAGGCTGTTGCCTTGGACCCTCTTTGCTCAGGCACCATCGAAAACTATAATTCCAAAGATATTAATGGCATTATCGAAAACCATGCTTTTAAAACCACTTATACCAACCTGAAAAATACCGGGGATTTGGTTATTGTGGTTAGTGTAAACGAAGGAAAAAACAAACAAACGGTAAGATTCCGGTTGATAAAAAGCTACGCCCGTAACCTGATTACCGGCAATTACCTTCGCCAGGATAACGCAAACCGGTTTCTCCTAAAGAGTTATTATGAAACCAATTTAAAAGATTTTAAAAATTTTATCGGTTCTTCTGCCTCGTTTCCAACGAAAAACAAGCTGATACAATCCGGAGATTTTTCGGGATTTTACGAACTGGCTATGTCGGAATATAATTCAGGTGACTATGTAGGGGCTGTTGCCGATTTTAACAAAGCAGCAATGATCAATCACGACATTAACGATTATTTGTTTTTCGCTTCACGCGGAAACGCCAAGCATCATCTGGGCGATTATTCCGGTGCTGTCGAAGATTATACAACAGCTATTCAATTAAAACCTGTTGGTAAAAAAACTGATGCTAACTGGGCAAAAGCCTATTTCAATCGCGGCGTATCAGAATTTTTCCTTAAAGATAAAAAAAGCGCCTGTGCCGACTGGAAACAGGCTTTGGATATGGGCGTTATCGAAGCACAGGAATATGTTAAAAAATATTGTAAATAAAATCGTTTATTTTGACTCTTTTTAGTGCTATTTTCATGAATAAACGTTGTATAAAAATAATCCAAATCCTTCTGTTTACCGTTTGTATTGTTCCTTTGCAACTTTATTCACAGGACAACGATAATCCGCCTATAAAGTGGAACTGGCTTACCGATAACTGGACGGCACAGCTTAACCTTGGCGGAAGCCAGTTTTATGGCGATGTCAGCAATAAAAACCCACTCTCCAAACTAAGCGGCGAAACAAAATTAGCATGGAGCATAGCTGCAACCAAACAATTGAGTCCTCTATTTTCGGTGCGTCCGCAGCTATTATTTTCAAAACTATATAGTACCAAAGACAAATTCAAAAATCAGACAAAATATGGCGAGAACGCCAGCCTGAAGTTTGATGCTAATATTTTTGAATTCACAGTAAGCCCAATGATTAACCTCAGCAGATTGCTCTGGGGATACGAAACCAACAAACCCGACATTTATGCGATGGTTGGTTTAGGTGTCTGTAGTTGGAAATCGAAACTGAAAGATTTGAAAACGGGCTACGAACTTGGGTTTAGTGGAGCTTCAGGGGGTCTGGGTTCCAAAAGAGTAACCGCCACGGTCCTACCCGTTGGGCTGGGAATTACGATCCCTATCAAAGAAAATTGGAAAATAAGTCTCGAATCATCATGGCACTTCGTTGAATCCGATCGTCTTGATGTGGTTGAAGGCGGCTTTGTTTCTGACATGTATTCCATAACCTCCATAGGCATTACTTACCAGATTGGCACTAAATCCCCGAAATCATTAAGCTTTTCCGATAGCGACAATAATTCTGTTGGCATAATGGATTATCATAACGATAGCAAACCGGCTTCTTCCAAGGACGAAACCTACCGTTTAAATCAATCGGAAAGCCAGCAAACCAATAAAAATATGCCACAGTTACTTGATTTTCCAGCAACTATTGTTCAACAATCCATTCAAGCACAAAAAAATAATGCTAACAGTCTGTCGCAGACCGCTTCCCCGGAAAATGAACCCTCAGGTTTTATTGATGGTTCCAATACAAAAGGAATCGTTTACCGCGTGCAGTTCCTGGCAAGTAAAGTGAAATTAATTCCTGAGAATATTCTGGCAAAATATAAAATTTCCGAACCCTTGTCGGAAACCAGCTCTGGTGGATGGTACAAATATTCAGCTGGCTCATTTAAGACCTTTGCCGAGGCATTAAATTATTGTAAAAAGCTAAAAACTAAGGGGCTAAACGGCGTTTTTGTCGTCAAATATAAAGACGGGGTAAAAGTACAAATGAAAAAAACGCCGAGTAAGCTTCACTAAACCACAAAAAAAGGAGGACACAAAATGGCCCTCCCAAATGAATTATGTGAAAAAATGGAATTAGCTAACGGAATCCACTATTTGTGAATCAACAAGAATTCGCCCACAATATTCGCAAACGATGATTTTACGGTGCATGCGAATGTCCAACTGACGCTGTGGTGGGATTTTGTTAAAGCATCCGCCGCAAGCATCGCGTTCTACGGTAACTACTGCCAATCCGTTTCTCATGTTCTGTCGTATACGTTTGTAGGCAGTAAGTAATCGTGCTTCAATAAGTTTTTGGTTCTCTTCCGATTTTTTCTCCAGATTTTCTTCTTCTTTTTTGGTTTCGGTAGTAATATCGTCGAGTTCCGATTTTTTGATGGAAAGATCGTTGCCACGCTCTTCCAAAATTTTCTGAGCCGAAGCGACTTCTTCATTTTTTGCATTCAGCGAAAATGCAAATTCCTTTATTCTCTTTTCGGCTAATTGGATTTCGAGGGTCTGAAATTCAATTTCTTTTGTAATCGAATCATACTCACGGTTGTTACGCACATTCATTTGCTGGTCTTCATATTTTTTGATCAGCGATTGACTATCCTTGATGGAAGCTTCCTTATCCTTGATTTGTTTTTCAAGTTGTTCAATTTCCAACACATAGTTGTCAATACGGGTTTCCAATCCTGCAATTTCATCTTCCAAGTCTTCAACTTCCAGTGGGAGTTCTCCACGGATAATCCGGATTTTATCTATCTTGGTGTCGGTTTGCTGCAAATGATACAAAGCCATTAACTTTTTTTCAATGGTAATTTCCAGCAGGTCGTCGGCAGTAACTTCTTTGGTAACAGCTTCCAGACTCACGTCTGGTAGGTCTTCTTCATTATGTTTTTCAGGAGTAATCCTAGCATGTTTTTCCTTGAGCGATTCTTTTTTTGCTTTTGCCGGTTCTTCTGTTTTAGCCTTAACTGCTGGGGAAGGTGTAGTTTTAGGCTCGGGAGTAATAGCTTCTTTAACAATTGGTTTAGCTTCAGGAACAGGTTCAACCACCGCTTGTTCAATTGGCTTATTCTTGGAAGTGCCCTGGGGTTTGGCTGTTTCTTTAAGTTTGCCTTTCGCTTTCTCTGAATATTTTGCTTTTACCGCTTCAATAAGTTTGGCTTTCGCTAATTCCCTTGCTTTAGCCTTTTCGGATAAAACAAAGGGAGTTTCAACATATATTTCTGGTTCTGCAGATGTTGTGGAGGATGCTGAAGATACAGAAGCTACCGGAGCGATCATCTCTGGTTTGTTCACAGGAGTTTCAACGTCTACCTCTTTTGTTTTCGTTTTGAGGGAAGCTTTAAGTTTTGCTTTTAGGTTATCCGGAAGTTTATATTTTACCGTTTCTTTTGGTTTAATGGCAGTCTTTTTGGCAGTTTTTTCCGATTCCTTTGCCGATGCTGCAGTATTTTTAGCAGGTATTTTTGCCATATTTCGAGTTATTATATTAATTTATAAGTAATTAACCGAATTAGTGTTTATCTCAGAAATGAAGAGTGCAAATTTAGGAAATTTTTTCATTAGAATGGTAGATAATAATTCTTTCGTAAATTGTTCACTTTCATAATGCCCGATATCCGCAATAATAATTTTACCTTCGGCGGCAAAAAAATCATGATACTTCACGTCGGCAGTAATCAAAATATCGGCTCCTGCCGCTATGGCATCTTGCAGTAAAAAAATACCGGAACCGCCGCAGAGAGCCACCTTTTTAATCTCCTTGTTCAGCAAGCGGGAATGCCGGATGCACCCGGTACTAACGGCATTTTTTACATGATTTAAAAATTTAGTTTCGCTAACGGAAGAATTCAAGTCGCCAAGCATTCCACTGCCTGCGTTTTTGAACTCATTACCAAGCGGATAAATATCATAGGCTACTTCCTCGTAAGGATGGGATTGGAATAAAGCTTTCAAAACATCGTTTTCGATATATAACGGATAAACTGTTTCTATTCTCACCTCTGCCTCGTGATGCAATTTATTAATTTCTCCGACATAAGGATGGGCATTTTCCAAGGCACGAAACGTTCCCGTTCCGGACGCATTAAAGCTGCAGCTATCATAATTGCCTATATATCCGGCTCCTGCATCGAACAAGGCCTTTCGCACCTGATTGGCTTTTTCGGTTGGACAAAAAGTAACCAATTTCCGGAGCAGTTCTTTCTTTGGCGAAAGTATTCGATGATTTACCAGTCCGAGTTTCTCACATAGAATTTTATTTACGCCTCCGGAAACGTTGTCCAAATTGGTATGTGCCGCATAAACAGCTATTTCATGGCTTATACATTTTATCAGGATGCGTTCGGTGGAATTCTTCCCGTTAATCTTTTTTAACCCCGAAAAAATGAACGGATGATGAGAAATAATCAGGTTGCAATTTTTTTCAATAGCTTCATCCACCACCTCTTCGGTTACATCGAGACAAATCAATGCTCCTTTTATTTCGTGCATTTTACTGCCTAAAATCAATCCCGAATTATCATACGATTCCTGAAGGTTAAGGGGGGCAAAGGCTTCAATGCAATCACAAATATCACTAAGTCTCATTTTCAGTTTTTAATTTTGTTACAAAAATATATAAAATTATTTACAAATTTTTAATTTTGCCATTCGTATTTTATATGTATCTTTAAACCGTGAATTTTTTACAAATTATATTACTTCCATTTACCTTCCTTTACGGAACAGCAATTTATTTGCGTAATAAACTGTTCGATTGGCATTTATTGCCATCCAAAGCGTTTAAAATTCCAATAATTTCCGTTGGAAACCTAAGCGTGGGTGGCACCGGAAAAACACCGCATATCGAATATCTTGTTCGCTTATTATCTCCTAAAAACAAACTTGCGATTCTCAGCCGGGGTTACGGACGTAAAACCAACGGTTTTTTACTTGCTACAGAAAATCATACTGCCGAACAACTCGGCGATGAGCCCTTGCAATTCAAAAGCAAATTCAAGGACATCGAAATAGCGGTAGACGAACATCGAAAGCATGGGATTCAGCAATTATTGAAACTGTTCCCGGCACTCCAGGAAATTCTGCTTGATGATGCCTTCCAGCACCGTTACGTAAAGCCCGGTTTATCTATCCTGCTCACCGATTATCATCGTTTGTATGTTAACGATTACCTTTTGCCTTCCGGCAGATTGCGCGAACCCCGGTTAGCAGCAAAGCGCGCTGACATCATCATCGTTACCAAAACGCCTAAGATCTTTTCGCCTATCGTTCGCCGGCAAATAGCCGAAAAAATACATCCAAAACCGCACCAGCATCTTTTCTTTTCATACATCAGTTATGGGAAGTTGATTACCCTGTCAACCGACGAGTATTATGAATTGCCTGGTAAAATAAGGAGCATTTTATTGGTAGCCGGAATTGCTAACTATTATCCTTTGCAGGAACATCTCAACCGCTATTGTGATGAATTGATAACCCTGAATTTTGCCGACCATCATCGTTATTCCCTGGCGGATGTTGAAAATATACAGAAGTCATTTTCAGATATTTTTTCGCAAAATAAAATCATTGTTACTACCGAAAAAGATGCGATGCGGCTTAAAAATCCGGATTTGCACGAAATTGTTGTAAATTTGCCCATCTATTATCTACCTATCGAAATTGAATTCCATAAAGGAGATAAGGAAAAATTTGACAAACTAATTTGGAATTATGTTAAAAAAAATCAATGAAACCGTCAGTTTTCTTTCCGGGCAAATTACTACCAAACCTCAGGTCGGAATTATTCTTGGCACCGGGCTTGGCGGCTTGGTAAACGATTTAAAAATCGAACAAACAATAGATTACAAAAAAATCCCTCATTTCCCGATATCCACCGTAGAAGGACACCGTGGACAATTGGTTTTTGGATCCCTTGGCGGAAAAGAAATCGTAGCCATGCAGGGACGATTCCATTATTACGAAGGCTATACGATGCAGGAAATCACTTTCCCGATACGGGTGATGAAAAAATTAGGTATTAATTTGCTGATTCTCTCCAACGCTACCGGCGGTATTAATCCCGATTTCAACGTTGGCGATCTGATGATTATTACCGACCACATCAACCTGATGGGCGATAATCCACTGATGGGTGTTAATTTTCCGGAGTTAGGCGCCCGCTTCCCCGATATGAGCGAAGCCTACGATAAACAACTTATCGCCAAAGCCATCGCTATTGCCGAAAAGAATAAAATTGAAGTTAAAACAGGCGTTCTCGCTTCCGTTTCCGGTCCCTGCTTTGAAACTCCTGCCGAGTACCGTTATATTCGTACCATCGGTGCCGATGCTGTGGGAATGTCAATAATTCCCGAAGTGATCGCTGCCCGGCACATGGGACTTACCTGCTTTGCCCTTTCGGTAATTTCCGATCTGGGTGTAGCCAATAAAATTGTAAAAGTTTCACACGAAGAAGTTCAGGTGGCAGCCAGCAAAGTGGAACCCAAAATGACATTAATTATTAAGGAACTATTAAACTCATTATCCTGATATTTTATGAAACGGATATGTTCATCAAAAGCTCTGAGGGCAAATAATATCTGTTTGCCATTTTCCTCCAGCCGATTTAATATTCATTTGGGAAAAATGAGAAAAACAATCTTTGTTTTTCTCATTCTATCATCTTTAGCGATAGTACTCTCATGTAATCACCTCAAAAAGGCTTCCAACGACGAAGCGGTCATCAATGGAAAGTTAATTCATTCAAATGGAGAACTTATTTTATTACAATTGCTGGAACCCAGTTCTCTGAAAACATTAGATTCAGTTTATGTCGATAAAGAGGGAGCATTCACCTTTCGGTTTAAACCTGCCGAAGCCGGCTTTTATTTAGTTCATTCGGGACGCAAGGATTTTGTTACCATGGTTATAAAAAAAGGAGAGACAATCGAACTACAAGCCGATGCAAAAAATATGTTTGCCACCTACCAGGTAAAAGGTTCACCCGAATCGGAATTGCTACTTGAGTATTACCGGTACACCCAGCGAAATGAAGCAAGGATAGATTCGCTTGCCAATGTTTTCCGCAAAAGCCAGGATTCGCCTGATTTTGTAGCTATCCGCAATTCGCTCGAAGCTGAATTTCATAATACATTTAAAAATCAACAGGAATACTCAAAAAATTTCATCAATAAACACCCAAACACGTTAGCTTCATTGCTGGTCATTAATCAAAAATTCGGACCCAATCCGTTGTTTTCGGTAGAAAAAGATTTTGCCTATTTCGACAAATTAGATAGAGGATTGATGCAAGCTTATCCCAACAATACCAACACCCTTGATCATCACCAGCGGGTAAGTAATTTCAAAAGTAAATCTACCGAAGAAAAGCTGAACGAAAACAAGCTTGGCATCGGAGCTGTTGCGCCCGATTTTTCGTTGCCCAACACCTCCGGAACTCCTGTAGCGCTCAGTTCGCTACGCGGAAAAGTGGTTTTGCTCGACTTCTGGGCATCGTGGTGCGGACCTTGCCGCCGGGAACTTCCCAATCTGATAAAAGCATATAAAAAATTTAAATCCAAGGGATTCGAAATTTATGGCGTTTCATTCGATAAAGAAAAAGGGCCATGGTTGAATGCCATTCAATCGGACAAGTTAACCTGGACACAGGTGAGCGATCTGAAATTTTGGGATAGTCCTGTTGCCAGACTTTATAATATTTCGGCCATACCGGCATCTTATCTGCTCGATCGCGACGGGAAAATTATTGCCAAAGATTTAAGAGGCAACGAACTGGAAATAAAACTGAAAGACATTTTAAAATAACCATTGGAAAATACTAAAAATATCTATTTTGCTTCGGATTTTCACCTTGGCATACCCGATCACGACAGCAGTCTGAAACGTGAAAAGCTATTTGTGAAATGGCTGGATGAAATAAAAAACGATGCTGCCGAAATATACCTGATGGGCGATATTTTCGATTTCTGGTTTGAATATAAAACAGTGGTACCCAAAGGCTACGTCCGCCTTTTAGGAAAATTAGCCGAGCTTACCGATGCCGGCATCCCCGTTCATCTCTTCAGAGGGAACCACGATGTTTGGGCATTCGATTATCTGAACAAAGAAATTAATATACAGTTGCATCGGGAAGGTTTGATCAGGAATTTTAATGGAAAACGATTTTATCTTGCCCATGGCGACGGGTTAGGGCCTGGCGACCACGGTTATAAAATGCTTAAAAAAATAATGGAATGCCGTTTTAATCAATGGCTTTTCCGGTGGCTGCCCCCCGACTGGGGAACCCGCATGGGACTTTATTTTTCGCACAAAAGCCGTATTGCCGGAATTATTAAAGAAGGCAAAAAAGAACAATCCCCGAAACTCGAAGATGAAATGCTTTATATCTTTAGTCAGGACTATCTAAAAAAAGATCCATCCATCGACTTCTTCATCTTCGGTCATCGCCATATTCTTTGCGATGAAAAACTCAACGAGAAAAGCCGTTTTATCACCTTAGGCGACTGGCTGACCAATTTTTCGTATGCCGTGTTCGATGGTAAAGAATTAGAACTTAAACTTTACACAAATTTTTCCACCAATTCGGCAAGTCTCGAAGCATAGCCCATTTCATTATCGTACCAGGCGACCACTTTTACCAGACGGTTTTCCTTTCCCAAAACGGCGGTAAGTCCGGCGTCAAAAATGGCAGAATGCTTATTACCAACAATATCTATGGAAACTATCGGATCCTCGGTATATTGCATAATGCCTTTGAGATAGCCTTCGGCGGCCTTCCGGAAAGCGGCATTGATTTCTTCAATGGATGCTGATTTTCGCAACGTACAGGTAAGATCGGTGAGCGAACCATCGGGAACCGGTACACGTATACCGCAACCGCCCAGCATATTTTTAAGATGTGGAAAAATCCGTGTGGCAGCTTTAGCCGCTCCGGTAGTTGTAGGAATGATGGAATATGCCGCTGCCCTGGCACGGCGCAAATCTTTGTGCGGAGCATCCATCAGGTTCTGATCGTGAGTATAGGAATGAACGGTGGTAATAAATCCTTCCTCTATCCCCCAGCCCTCATCAAGTATTTTAATCAGGGGCGCTACACAATTGGTGGTACACGATGAATTGGAGATAATCGTATCGTTTTTATCAACTATCTCATCATTAATTCCTAAAACAACATATTTTACGCCATTCTTTTCACCCTGTGCCGGAGCTGAAATAATGACTTTACGCGCACCGGCCTGAAGGTGCATGGTAGCATCGTCTTTATCAACAAATTTCCCGGTTGATTCAATTACCACATCTATTGCCAGATTTTTCCAGGGAAGCTTTAGTGGATTTTCCTCGCATAATATTTTTATTTTCTGTCCATTAATAATTAAAAAGCCTTCTTCAATAGCTATTTCCCCATCGAAAAGTCCATGAACGGAATCGTATTTCAGCAAATGAGCGAGGGTATGAGTATCGGTAAGATCATTGATTGCGACTACTTCGATATTGGGATTTAAAATGAGCGAACGAAACGTAATTCTTCCTATTCTTCCAAAGCCATTGATGGCTAATCTGATTTTTGACATAATAATTGTGAATTCTATTTTGAAACTGCAAACTTAGGCAATATTGAATTACCGGAGAAAGAAAAAGTAAAATTTGCTGTCTACTGCCTATCCGATGAAGAGTCGCTAAGTCGTTCCTTCTAAGCGATTTTATATCGGGGTTCCGCTTCGTTCAACTGCTTACTACCTACTGCTTTCCGGATTTCCTCAAAAATATACCCAATAATAAACAAGTCATTTTATGTGAATAACTCAGGTTTTTTTTATTCTGTCTGGATCACAAGTAATATTTTGACCGCCCTGTAAATCAATTAATTGCAGGGCGGTTTTTTTATTCGTTGGACGAATCGTTGGACGTTTGCCGGAAAATGAATAATTTTTAGTGAAAAATTATATCATTGCGAATATAATTAAAATTTGAATAATAACGACGACTATTTTTCCGAAACATTAAAAGTCAGGTGTATGATAAAAAATAAGAAAATCAGTAATCGAATATTTATTTGAAAACCAGGGATGTAGTTATCGAAATCCTTCCACTCTTTTTTCCTTCCGCCACTTCAATTCACTTGAAATTCCGAATTAAAAAAACTGTTCTTGTATTTTAAGCAGTTCATCCCCAATTTTCATTCATTTTGTTTATAGACAAAATTCAGAATAATGAAAAAACACGCCAAACAGCCCACAATTTTTTTTACTTGTCACAAGTTCGAAAACACTAAATTAATGTTATTTAATTCAATGTTGTTTTCGGGTAATTCTAAACTTAAATTATTTAGCAATGGATGAATATGATAATTATAGGTATTTAACTTTTCCTGTATGTTTATTGAAAGATGCTTTTGATAAAATAGAAGATACATGTGATAATATTTTTGATTATGCCATGTATAAGTATTCGTTAACATTGAATGGTACAGAAAGGGAACGAATGGAGGCAGCTTTAGATTATTATAAAATAACACCAGGTAACCTTGAAATGATGACCAGAAATGGTAAAAATTTAGTAAACAGTATACCAGATCGATCTCCCCTAACCTCTATTAATATAAATATGGTTTTTGATTTTTATAAAAATCAAAAATCCGAGTTTAATGTAGCTTGTTTTTGTGCATTCGCTGCAATTAAAAGTATATTAGGGAAAAAAGAATTTTGTAAAACAAACAAAAATTTTATAATTGCCAGAATGTTTGGCTATAATTCGATGAAAGATATCCCGAAAAAAAAGCCAGATTTACTTATTAAATACTCTAAAAGATACTATGTTGATAAGGTTTTAACCGAACTACAAATGGGCTGGCATTTAAATTTATTTAGCGATCATTGCAGGGGTTTTTACCTTTCGTTTGATTACAGTCTTGATGAATTGGCCAAAATTAATATTGAGGCTAAAAAAGCAACCAAATTAAATGAATTAAGATTCAAAAAAAAAGAAGCATTAAGAAAAGCAAAAGAGGGTGAAGTTTACCAGAATAAGGAAGAAGAAAGAAAAAATATTTTAATTCCTAAAAAAGAAGAAGATCAAAAATTACAACCGGAATCAAATAACAAAATAAATGAAGAAGATGATTCCTTTCCATTTTGACAGCACACTAAAAACACACTTTATACACCTTAAAAAGAAAATTTACAACCCAACAACAAAGATACAGCACTAACAACAGCAAAACAACAGCACCTTAAATAATCTTAATAAACAAGCTATTTTAATAATGTAATTTAACAATCTTTTGAAAAATACCCTCCCTACAAACTCAAAATTAACAGATAAATTCAAAAGTATCGAATAAATGGCAGTTGGCATCTTTTGAAAACAAAAAATATTGAATTGGCATTTTCTAGACATAATATTTAATGTTTAGAATTATAAAAACACAATATTTTTTAACAAAAGCTGCTGCTAAATTCTAAAAAACTAATCTGAAAAACTCAAAAAAACTTACTGTTCTCCATTCTATAATCCAAAAAAGTTTACCAAAATATAAATGTTTGGAATTGAATACTATACACGTAATTGTAATTAAAAGTTCCAATTTTTATTTCGCAGATTAGTTGGGATATGCTGTATTACAACTTATTACAATAAGCATTTCTGTCATTAACATTTCATGTCATTGATATAGAATGCAATGTATGTATTTTGAATATTAATTGCTGAATAGAATTGATAGAATTTGACGGACTTTTTTAAAAAATTAAGGGGGTATTCCCCCTACTGAATTTCAAGTAATTTTAGCACTAAAATGTATATTATGTACTTGTTAAACAATTTGTTATCATAATGTAAAAGAACTGCATACTATAACAAATTGTAATACAAGCATTTATTGATGTTTTTTCATTAAAAGCTCATCATTATTTCCATAACTTACTAAAGGCGATTGGTTTAATGCAATTTTTTTTTGTTTTAACCAAAACTTAAAAAATTACAAAAAATCAGCTATAACTATCACTACCATAAAATATTACGTTATAAATATCGAGTATATTACAGATATATAAGATTTTAGCAACAAAAAACGCACATCTCCACATAACATCAATAGGTGATGACAGACAGGGATGGGAAGGAAGAAAAAAATAAGACTTGGAATATTCAGGCATAAGAAATTACTACTTTAGCAAGCACATTTTCTAAAGTAATTCTAAGACCAAGCCAAATATTTTTTTGTAATGCCTAACAATAACCGACGGTGATTTTTAAACCGAAAGTAATGTGGAAAAATATGTAACCTGCCCTGTTGAGCGGGATTTGCACCCTCTGAAAAAAAACCTATTATTTTGCTTATAAAAATATATTTGTATTTTTGAACTTTTTATAAAGCTTTAAATAGGTATGTACTGTTCATGCAGGACGCACCACGTGGTTAAGCTAACTGGGGCAGACGATGCAGATAAGATAGTTTTTACTACTTTAGTATGTTTTTTACCATGGAGATAGTTGCAGTTAACTTCCCAGCTGCCCCAGCCACGGGAACTTTAGTATTTATAGAAGACAGAAACTGTAAAATATGAGAATAACTGATTTTTTGAAGGATGACTTTTTTAGACTTCCAAGAATTCAAGGACCCAAAGAGGATTATAAAATATTTGTTAATAAGGTGTTTAAGCAGTTTCTTGAAAAACTTGACAGTTTAAATAGTTTTGATGATATAGAATTTAGTATATCATCAATTAAACAACGTCAAAATCACCTTGTTAGTCAATTAAAATTGGCAATCGACAATTATTATAATGGAAAGCCTGCATCTGCTCTTGCTGAATTAGAAAACGGATTAAAAAGCGATTTGAAAAACTTTGAAACTCTTCTAAATGTAAGGGAATTTTATTCAGAATCTGATTTTTATAGAATTAGGATTCATAAAGAGAATTTTCCAATTCCATCCGATAATTTCTTTCACATACCATTCGAATTAAGGGGAAAAATTAAAACACAAAGATTTAGTATTCCGGGGTTTCCATCTCTGTATTTAGGGACATCTTCTTATGTTTGTTGGGAGGAATTAAATAGACCAAACTTAAATGATTTTCAAATTGTTAGACTAAGGAACACTCAACCTATTAAGGTTGTTGATTTATCACCTCCAAAAGGGATAAATGTATCTTCATACGAATTCTATAAATATTTGATGATTTGGCCTCTTGTTTTCGCGAGTTCTGTTCGTGTTAGAAATTATGATGATGATTTTAAACCCGAATACATTATTCCTCAATTATTGTTACAATGGGTTAGGAAAGACAATAGAATTGACGGTATTTCATACCAAACTACACATGTAGTTTTTAAAGAGTCATTATCTAAAGGTGAATTTTTAAATGTAGTTTTACCAGTAAAAGAAAACAAGACAAAAGGACTTTGCTCTGAATTAGAGAGGAAGTTTTTAATGACAGAATCTACTTCTGTTCAGTTAAATCAATGTTCAGCTAATGGGATAATCGACGGAGGAAATACATTCAATAATAGAAAAAAAACTATTGAAAAAATTGAATTGATAAAAGGTATACATACAGAATATGAAGTCTCAATATTTGGAGAATTGGAAGATGTTTTATTAGAAATGGAATGTAAAGCAATTGTTAAATAAAAAGCACATACCGCTAATCAAGTACCTTCCTTGTCAACTGAGATAACGGAGAGATTACAGTTTTATCCTGTACTTGGTTCGCAAAAAATAAAATCATTATATGACTCTATTTTAGAAAAATCAGAAATTTCGATTTTTCTGGTTGAGTAAGTAATATAGAACGCGATGAAACAACAGAATACGGTAAAAATATTTGAAGATAAAAAAGTTCGCACCCTATGGGACAACGAACAGGAAAAATGGTATTTCTCTATTGTAGATACTATTGAAGTGCTAACGGCAAGCCCTAATCCCCGTAAATATTGGAGTGTGCTTAAAACCCGGCTAAAGAAAGAAGGAAGTCAGTTGGCTACAAATTGTAGTCAACTGAAAATGCAATCTGCTGATGGAAAGTTCTATAAAACTGATGTTGCCGACGCAGAACAGCTTTTTAGGCTCATCCAATCCATACCATCACCCAAGGCAGAACCCTTTAAACTATGGCTGGCTCAAGTAGCATCTGAACGATTAGACGAGATGCAAGACCCTGAACTCACAATCGACAGGGCTTTACAACAATATCTTCAATTGGGCTATTCGGAGAATTGGATTAACCAACGCCTGAAAAGTATTGAAATACGTAAAGAGCTAACGGACGAATGGAAAAAAAGAGGGCTGAAAGAAGGTCAGCAATTTGCAATCCTCACTGATATTATTACCAAAGCATGGGCTGGTAAAACCACCAAGGAATATAAAATTCTGAAGGGATTAAAAAAAGAGAACCTGCGGGACAATATGACCAACACAGAACTCATTTTGAATATGCTCGCTGAAGCCTCTACCAAAGATATTTCGCAAGCGGTAAACCCTAAGGATTTTGAAGAAAACAAAAAAGTAGCAAAACAAGGTGGTAATGTTGCCAATGTGGCCAGACAAGAATTAGAGGCAAAAACAGGCAAAAAAGTAGTAACCGCCATAAATTCCAAAACAGCTTTAGGAAAGAGCTCCAATAAAAAATTGAACCCGAAGAAGCCTATAAAATAAAATGAAATAAATCAAAGACTTACAGCTATTCGTAGGAACAAAGGAAGTGTATCAATCTCCACCTCCAGCCCAAGAGCTGCAATTTCTACACGTTGAATTTTATTAAAGCTGAGTTAAAAAAATAGTCAAACTATAATTTTCTTCTAACCCTATTTTTTTTCTCAACCTTGAACGTGCTACCAGAATACTGTTTGAACTTTGTTGCGTAATGGCTGAAATTTCTTTGGTAGAAAGATTCATTTTTGCAAAAGCACAAAGTCTGATTTCGTTTTTAGTAAGATTAGGATATTTTTTTAGCAATTTTTTGTAAAACTCTTCATCTGTTTTCATGAAAAGTTTATCAAATTCTTGTCTATTGAAAGCATGGTTATCTTTCTTAAGATCAGAAATAATTTGAGAAAGCATTTTATTTGTCGGAGCATCTGTTTTTAACTTTAATTGTATTAATTCTTTGTGTGTAGAATCAATAATTTCGCTTGTTTGCAACATTTGAATAGCATTACTGGTAAGTTCTTTGTGCTTCTCTGCTAATTTCTGAATGAGTAATTCATTCTCTACTTTTCTTTTTTTTGCTTTAACCCTTTGCAATTGATACATAAGAAATACAATTATCGAAACTAGAACAAATAAAAAAGCGCTTATAATAAAAAAACTTTCCCGTCTTTTTGTTTTGAGCAGTAAATCTTGTTGTTTCATTTTTTGTTCATGTTCAAACTCCAATAGATTTACTTTTTTTCTGCTTTCTTCATCAATGCTTTCTTCAGAGAGAGATTTTGCTATGCGGAGATACACGTTTGCTTTTTTATAATCTTGATGAGTTTCATATAAATCGGCGAGAGCTTGTGCCGAAACAAGTTTAATTTTATTTAATTGATGCTGATCACTTATTTCAAATGACTTTTGTAGATAATAAAATGCAGAATCATTTTTAATATTACTATAGTAAAAACCAAAGTTATAAAAGAGTTTAGCTAAGTCCGCAAATGAATTATGTTTTTTTGACAGATAAATTCCTTTGTATAGATATGATTTTACACGATTCAGTTCCTTTAAATGCATATATATATTTGCCAAATTTGTATAAGAACGTAGTATGCCGGCTGTGTCTTTAAGTTCCAAACAATATTGTTCATATTGTTTAAACATTTCTAATGCCCTGAAATAATTTCCGCCTTTTTCTTCTAAAACAGCCAAATTGTTATAAACAATGTAGGATTCTACATTTTTAACTTCTAATTTTCCATTTTTTATAGCAGTTTTTAAACCCGTCAATGACTTTTCCCAATATTTACGTGCATTGATAGTATCACCTAAAATCATATAAACACCACCAATATTATTATATGCATAATGAGATTTTGATGAGTCTTCCTCGTTTTGCAATTCTAAATATTTAAAACAATAGTCTAAAGCTAAATGATATGATTGTAGATAATTGTATGTATTGCCCGCAACTTTATATAAACGCAATAAGGTGTTTTTATTGATTTTATTTTGATATTTCAAAGCTTCTTCTAATTTAAGAGAAGCTATTTTTGAATCTGTTTCAGTAGTTTTTTCAACTATAGTTAGAAGATTTTCAACTTGTTGGTCAGGTTTTGTTGATGTTGCAACTTTTTCTTGTCCAAAAGTATATCTATTAAGCAGAAGTAATATGCAAAAGATTGAAAGACTAAAAAAGTTTTTCATTCATTAGTAATTTTTAGTACGTATATTAAATAATAATTGACCTTTTGATTTTTATCGGAAAGAATGTTAATAGATTTACATGTAATGCGTTGTCTAAGCATGTACATAAAATGTATGGTGTGTTTATTCTAATGTACATTAATTGTAAATACAGATTATTTTTAAATCCTTTCATCCCGTTTTATGTTTGTAAAATATTTCACTAAATTAAAAAAATAATGAGAACAAAGAACTTCTTTTTTAAAAAAGCAACTATGCTTTTTGGTTACTGTTTGATGGCATCAATAGCATCAGCACAATTGCCATTTACAAATCGACAAATTAAAGGAACTTTTCCTAAAGCAAATCATGCGAAACCATTTTCTGTTTTACGAGGTAAGTTTAATGGGACACAAACTACTTTAGGAGTCAGATCTACAATTGAACCGGATTGGTACAAACGAATAACCGATACTAGTAATTATCCAACTGTAAAATTTGGAGGAATCCACAGGGATACGGAGGGAAACTATATATACGTAGTTACCAATGGAAACGCAGGAGGAACTTATAAAGCAGTTATCGTAAAAACTCAAAATGATGGAGTTGAAATTTGGAGAAAAGAATTTTCAGATGTATATTTTACTGCAGGATCAAAAGTGGTAACTGATAGTCATAATAATATTTTTGTTCTGGGAGAAGTAATGAGAGATAGTGTAAACAGAGAATCATATTTAAGAGAATATACATCTTCTGGTAATGTGGTTTGGACAAAATATTATTCTCAAAATGATTTTGCATTGGTAAAAGGGATGGAATTATTAGCTGACTCACAGGATAATATTATTGCTATTTCACAAATTAATGGTGATAATGGATTATCAAATCAATATTATCTTATCCAAAAATTCGAACAAAGTGGAAATATTCTATGGGAACAAGAGATTTCTTATCCAACTACTAATATTACATATAATGAAATGAATTTTAATACCTATATAAAGTCAACATTGCTTTCAGATAATTCTGTGGTGATGTTTGATAGAAGTTTTTACCTTAAATTAAATTCAAACGGAGAAATAGATTGGAATAACTCACTTACAACTAACGTACTTATTTCTGCTGACGAGCGAAATGACACTATCGTTACGTTTACAAAAAGCCAATATGAAATGTATGTTACAAAACTAACCAGCGATAACATTAATGTATGGAACGATACATTAAATGTTACTTATTCTCATCGTCCCGGAGATATTTGTATAAATGAAAAAAACAACATTTTTGTTATGATGCAAGCTGACTTTAATGTTGGAACTCATGGCCCTGAAGTTATTAAATTATCCTCAAATGGAGTTGTGCAATATGATAATAATTACCCTTGCGACAATGTAGACAATGAAATAAAAGATGGATTTTCTTATTACATCAAAGCAAATGAACATGATTCAATTATTATAGGAGGAATGGGACAAGACTTCATCCTAACTGCGGTAGCCATTGATTCGCTAGGAAATTTAATAGCCGGAAATCAATTTAATTCATTTGAACCCGGCAATAATTATATATATACTTATGATGGCTTCAATTATTATGATGGAAAAATGATTGTGGGTGGAAACCAAAGAAATTTAAATGAAAGTGGTTATGATTTATTTGTAACTGCAATTGATTTTAATGCAAATGTTAAGTGGACACAGTTTGTTAAAAAAGAAGCGACTTCTGATTTAGAGGTGTATGAAGCAGCGTTGGACGCATCCAATAATACTTATTTGGCAGGCAGTGGCAAAGCAGGACCATGGTACAGGTCTTTTAATGTAATTAAGCAAAATGATGATGGTGCAGTAGTTTGGAATAAAATATATAGTCTTGATGGTTACGCAGCAGCTGTTAAGGTATTATCAGATAGTTCAATAATCGTAGGAGGTGCTTTTTCCTGGTCGCCTGCACTGATAAATATTAAACCGGACGGAACAGTAAAATGGCAACTTACGTTAAGTAATCTAAGTTTTACTATGGGCGGAATTCAATTTATAAATATTGACAACGATGGAAACATTATTGCAGCTTCTCAAGCTAGTAATAATGGATTACATTTAATATATATCACAAAAGTTTCTCCTAATGGTACATTGATATGGGAATATACCAATAATACTACCACCGGTACAGATGTATATCATTTAACTACGGATATTAATAATAATATTATTTTCTCCGGAATTGAAATTACATCTGATGGAAACATTACTTATGCGGCAAAATTAAATTCAAATGGACAATTAGTATGGGAATATCGTGAAAGTTATAGCGGTACCGATTTGATTAGTCAGACGTATGGAGATAATGAAGGTAATACCTATTTAGTGGGGCAAGCAAGCGACCAAGGACTTTTTATTAAACTTGATCCTTTAGGTCAAAAAGTATTAAGTAACCAAACAACAGATGCTGGGTATTATTACGGAATATTTGGTAAAGAAGGTGTCGTATATGCTGCCGGAACAACACTTAATTCACTTGGCACAATTCAATCTGAACTGGTAGCTCGTAACGCAGCTGGTACAATATTATGGAGTCAAAATATTGCAGAAGCTGGCAAAGCAATATATGGACAATATATTATCGGAGATGAAAATTATTTGTACATGTCGGGTTACTCAATTGATACATTATCTAATCAATATAGCATATTGGCAATATATGACTATCAGGGCAATCTTAAATACAACTCTGAAATTAAAGTTTCCAGAGAAGAGGGAGATTATGATAATTTTATGTTGGCAGATTTTGCACAAAACAGTAATCACCTTGTGATTGTTATCCTGTCATCGGTTATTGAGCCAAATACTAATGTTAATGAATACAATTTAGCAGTCATTGGGAATTCTATAAGATACACCAAGCCTGTTGTAGTTTCTATAGAAGAAAAAAATATTGTTGCATCAACTTTTAAATGTTATCCGAATCCGGTAACAGATATTCTTTATCTGTCTGATGATAAAATAATTTCTAATGTTACAATTTATAATATAACAGATCAGGCGGTTATTTCAAAATCAATTCACGCAACTAAAGCGTCGCTAAATGTTTCTGGTTTAGCATCGGGGATTTACACTGTTAAAGTAGAATCAAATAAAAACGTAGAATCTTTTAAAATCATTAAAAAATAATCGAGTAGCCCGCTGATAGGCGAAATTGCCTATCGGTGAGGCTTTCACCACTACTACCCTACTTTTTATCGCTACCTCTTGCTAATACTTCTGGACGTTCTTGCGGTTCATTTTTTGAAAAACGGATTATCCTTAAGCCGCATTGCATTCTGTTCCTGCTTAATCCGAATGTATTTCATGAAACTTTTTACGGTTGTATGCCCGCTGAATCCCATAATGGCGATTGGGTCAATGCCTGCCAGATACATGTTGGTACAGCCTGAACGTCTTGCCGTATGAGTAGTGATTAGCTCCCACTTTTTGAATGTCTCCGTAACTCGTTTACCTCCCTTGGTCATAGTTATATCAACGTTCTCGTCAATCCCAGCCAATCTTCCAAGCACTTTTAGGGCATCATTAAATTTCTGGTTGCTTATCGGATTAGGAAGTTCATTATTCCGTCGCTCTAAAATTTCCTTCACAACCCAGTGCATCGGGATCACAACCTTGGTTCCGGTTTTTTCCGTTCTTCGGATGATAAATTCATCAGTGGACTTAATCCCGTCTATCTTGCTATAATCGCCAAACCTCATAGCCGTGAATGCACCTACCAGAAACCTATCCCGTGCGTCGCACTGGCTTTTTATCATTCTACGAATACTCTCTCCGCTGTTTGCTAATTCATCGCTGTAACGCTCTAAAATGAGTTTCTCATCAATAACCAGCCTGTGAATTTTTACAAGCTCTTCAACGGTTAAATAGATGGCGTCGGTTTCTTCTGATAGTATCCTGAAATTTTTCGGCAAACGCTGTTGGTGTAAACCTTCCTCAAAAGCTGCATCAAAAAACATTTTAATATTTTTGATAAGACTTCCGAAGTAATTAAGCGATTGTCCCTTGTCATATACCCATTTTTGAAAGCGATTGTAAAACTTCATATCAATATCTTCAAATTGAAGTTTCTTTTTCCCTTCAAATTCTTTCAGCAAATTAATAACCGTGGTATAATGCTTTTTAGTTCCTTTTTTTCTTACAAGTTCCTTACTGCATCGTTCCACAAAATCGGTGAAATAAGGTGATTTATCTGGTGTCTGTTCGATAATACCAGCATCTTTTTTCTTCTGTTCAATCAATTCTCCAACCTTCTTCCTGAATGTTATTTTGTCGGGAATTAATAACTCTTGTGAAAAGAAACTAAGAGCTTCATTGTATAATTTTTCCCATTCATCCAATTGCTCATTGATATATTTTGCTTCCAGATACTCCCTTTGAAGCCGGCAACGGTGTTTGTCGGAATTCCAGTATTTCGTTATAACATTGATTCCGGTAGACAGGACGTATTTCTGTCCCTTGTTACGAATTTCCGTAATGACTAAACTCCGTTCGGTTTTTCTCGTCGATAAATAAAAATTTATTTGCATACTCTAAATTTTCCGACAAAGATAGAATAAAATAATCGTTGGACGAATCGTTGGACGAATAAATGGTTCAAAAGGGCTGGAATCGTCCCAATAAAAAAACATTAGTGCTGATATTCAATAAAAGTACGCCAAAAAGGGGTGTATTGTCCCAATATCGGTGCTCCTGTTTGGAGCAGCATTATTCCTATTTTTTTAGAAATGTTGAAAAAATCACCAAAAGTATATACAATCGTCTAACTAATACAAATAAAAGCTATTACTAGGTTCACAAAATAATGAAGAAATTTGGTCTTTTTAAAAAGTATACGAATCCCCTAAAAATGCCTGCAAATCCTCCCAAAAAGCATACACCAAAAAAAATTATTTTTTTCTTGCGATTTAATAATTATTTTTGTACAGAATTTTGAAGGCAAATTGTTCTTTGGATTGTAATACTCTGATTTTCTTTTAAAAAAAGCATAATCAAAATCGAAGCTTGGTGAAGCATATTATGCACAAACACATGTCTGATTAAGCAATTATTATACTATAAACCAGCATGTTAAATTGTAAGTGAAGCAAATTTAAAATTAAATTAAAATTATTACTTAAGGGATGAAGCGGCTCATATTTAATTTTAAATGCATCACTTCAGTGGTGAAGTAGCTCGAATCTAACTTGAAATGCATCACTTCAGTGGTGAAGTAACTTGGAATATTTTTTTAAAAAATTATATCAATATCATAATAGCTTAAAATAGAACAAAAAAATCTTAACATATAATAGGAACGACAAAAAAATAATTTACTACAGCTCATTCAGACAATAGGTACGACGCATTTTAATCGGAATTGTTTATTAACAACATATTTATAGATTCTCATTAAACAATTATCTGTCATGGTAACTGAAGAAAATGCCAATCTGTTGGAGGGCAATATGCCGGCAACGGAACCCCTGGTAGGGAAAAAAACCATTTCTATCATCCCAGCGGATGAAATTAATTTATCGGATTTGTTGTTCAATGTTAGCAAATCCTGGAAACAGAATCCACAAATTACTATCCCATGGATTACCCAGGTTCAGTTTGAAGAACAAGCTACCCAATTTCGTTCCCAGATTACCCAGCGTAAACAAACGGGAGATACACGTAGCCCGGCTACTAAGGAGTTCGCCTCGCTTGATGCGATTATCAACAGAAGCATCAAATATGTAAAAGGATATATCAAAGATGCCTACGATGAAGAAAATGCTTCGGCATATTATCCACAGTTTGGCTTAGTAAAAACCGGCAATGTATATAAAATGCCTTACGATCGTAACAATCGCAGCGAAGCTTTACATACAATGCTCACCGGGTTAGCCGCTCATCATTTCGATCAGATGAAATATGGAACTGCCTTCTGGACCCCTATTAAAGAACGCTATAACGTATTACTTAGCCAGGTAGTAGATACCGACAGCAGTGTATCCGGCATCGTAAAAGATAAAAAACAAATGCACAAACAAGTTAAAAAAGTCCTTAATGCCCTTATCAACATCATCAAGGCTTATAACCCCGATGATTATAAAAGCGTATTACGTACATGGGGATTTCAGAAGGAGAAGTATTAAAACATATTAAACAAGCCTGTTCGAAAAAGAGCCGGCATATTATTTACCTGCCATTGACCGGTCTACTAATTTACTGGCTCTTTTTAATAGAAAAATATTATTAACAATATGTGGATAGACATTTTAATGATTTTGTACGTAATTTTACTTTTCCCATTACAATATGAATGTGTAAAAATGGAAAAAAATTGCCTGAAATGTTTAATTATCGGCATACTATTCACTCCTATTGCAGGCTTTCTTTATAAATATTTTATGATTACCAAATTTAAACAACCTATACTTAAATTAATCATCCAAAAGTTAAGAAAAAATCAAAAGTATGAATCCCAGGCCGAACCCTGGACTTTAGGGCTATCCCTGAAAGACGGGGAATTGCCCAAAACGATTAATCCGGTTATCAATGAAAAAATTATTCTATAGTATCCGAATCTTTTTATTAAAAACTTTTTACGGAAAATACAGTCCGGAAGTTTTCTTTTATAAGGAAAAAAAAATCGAAAACAATTTATTTTTTCTTAAGATGGCAATCAATCATTATCAATTCAACATAATCCAACCATTTTATGAATTTATCCACATTAAGCCAGATATTCCAAAACTAAAAACGGCAATTGATATGGAGTTCAAGGGCTTCAATTTCGGTACAAAATTAAAGGATATAATACATAAAGAAGGAAAGCCTCTTTCCATTTGTTATGAAAAACACGATAAATTTATGTTTAGTGGTTTGGTTTATAAAACTCCAATAAATCACATCAGAATCACTATATTATTTTGCTTTATTAACGATCAACTCTGCTTAGGCGAATACACTATTCCACTAAACGAAACTAAAGGATTAGCTAATATTAATCCTGGAAGTGTGGCTGATAATATGCTAAAACAATTAAAAAAACAATATTCTATAGATGCAAATTTTAAAGAAAACAGTTTTTATTTAGAGGACAGTAATGGTTTGTTATTATTTATAGATATTGATGGTTTTAATTTAAAAATAAAAACATACGGATTAGCAAATTCTTCCATGAAGGAATTGTTAATAAAAATATTTAATAAAAATGCTGATCCTAAAAAAAATAGTAAAGATGAATTAGGCCAAAATACATCGATCAATCTGCTTTAACTTTTCATTAATTTTATGCTATAATCCTCCATAAAATGATGCATTATAAATTAGCCGAAATTATTGGTGTGTTGCATTATTGTTATTCCGATAATCCTCATCCCAATTGTCCTTTAAAGAACATCGTTGAAAAATACTCCTGCCTTGAAGTCGCACATTTGCTTCAACGGTTATCGGATGAAAAAATAGATGAAATCTACAAGCAAGCGCTTAAATGCAATTGTAAAAACAAATCAGACCAACTTCCCATCCAATGACCTTCTGATTCAGATTTTAGCTGTAAAAATTCAGCATGGTTATCGGAAAAATCTAAGTTTACCCTACCCTGCAATCAATTCGATTGAATTCGCAATTCGTAATTTAAGCTAACGCCGTTTAGGTTTTTTTTATAATCTGTAACATTTTTCATCCTAATTAATTTAATTTTTTACCTTTGCCCGCCAACTTCGTTTCCCGCATCCTCTATGATTAAAAGCTTCCGCTGGTTTTCATTCAATTTGTTTATTTTTATTTCTTTTGCCTGTCTTTCATCACCATCGAAAACCGACAGCCTTAACTACCGGCTGGCGCATCCGAAAAATGATACCGATAAAGTAAACACGTACGTCTGCTTATGCCAGTTGTGGTATCAATCGCAGCCTGACACGGCACTTTTTATAGCAGGCAAGGCGTATGAGTTGGCTAAGCAATGCAATTATATGAAAGGCAAAGCAGCCACACAAAATGCGATGGGAAGCGCCGAACTGGTAAAAGGAAATTTTGTATCCGCGCTGAAGCATTTTGAACAATCGTTACGCCTACGAGTAAAGTTGGGTAACAAATTAGATATTGCCGATTCGTATCATAATATAGCTATTGCTTGGAGTAGCTTAGGCGATAGCCAAAAATGTTTGTTTTATAATTTTAAAGCGCTTACCCTGCGTGAGCAAACCGGAAATAAAGCCAAGACTGCCATGAGTTATAATAATATTGGCATTATTTATAAGGACATGGGTTATTACGACAAAGCATTATCCTATTATAATAAGGCTTTGGCTATTTATATACAATTAAAGGATGTAGACCAGCAGGCATCGTGTTATGGCAACATCAGTATGGCTTATTTACAAATGCACCAAGCGGAAAAGGCTATTGAATATGCTTTAAAAAGTAAGGCTATTTCTGAAAAAACGAATAACAAAAGCAACCTGTCCATTAATTATGCCAATCTGGGTATGATATATACAGATTTGCACCGGTACGATGAAGCGCTTTCTAATTATAACGCTTCCCTTTGCCTGTTAAAGAAAATGGGCGCTGAAAGCAAACAGGCAAACGTGATGCAACTCATTGCCCGGCTTTGGCTCGACAGACATTATCCTGCCAAAGCCATTGAATATGCTCTACCCACATATACAATTACCAAACGCTGGCATATTCCAATAGGAATGTCTGAGTCGGCCGAAATACTATCCACCGCCTACGAACAACTAAACAAACCTGCCCTCGCGTTATTCTACTATAAAATTACCGATCATATTAATGACAGCCTGTTTTCCATCGAAAAGGAGAAAGCCATAGCTAACCTTGATGCCAGGCATGAACTGAATGAAAAGCAAAAAGAGCTAAACCTGCTTACCATTAAAATGAGGGTTCAGCGAAATACTACCTATGCACTCTTTGCCGGACTGTTAATAATTATTGCTATTAGCATTGTTTTCTTCAGTCTATATTATAAGTTGCAAAACGCCCATCGTAAATTAGTAATGCAACAATTGGATATTCTTAAAGCAGAAGCATACAGCGATGTGCTAATAAATGGCATTAATAGCAGTGATGCTTTAGAAAAAACTACCGAAAGCCCTTCCATAGCTACGAAAAAGCCGGTTAACAATATTGCTGAAAATCATAAAGTAGCCAATATCACCAACGATACAGAACCTCCCCTCGAACTGATGGCTCGGATTATCCATTTGATGGAGAACGAAAAACTTTATCTCGACCCCAACCTGACACTTGAACAATTAGCCGAACGTATGAACACCAACAAAACATATCTTTCGCAGCTTATCAATACCTATTTCCATAAAAACTTTAATAAACTGATCAACGAATACCGCATCAATACCGTTCTCAACTGGATGACCAATCACGAAAACGCCAATCTGAGTTTTGAAGGCATGGCGCTCAAAGCCGGTTTTAATAACCGTACTACTTTTTACGAAGCTTTTAAACATTTTACCGGCGTAACGCCTTCTTTCTTTAAAAGTAGCCTCCCCAAACATTAAATTGCCAGTAACCGGCTATGTTTAACAAATATAGTAGGGAGTAGGGAGTAGGGAGTAAATAGTAGGTAGTAGGCAGTATGTAGTAGGGAGTAAGCAGAAAGCAGAAGGCAGAAGGCAGAAAGCAGTTGAGCGAAGCGAAATCCCGATATAGTGTCGCTTAGGAGGAACGACTTAGCGACTCTTCATCAGGATAAGTAGTAGATGTTGATCCCCGAATACGCTTGAAAGATTAATTATTTATTTCCTATGTGCTTTAATGTGCCTATTGTGGTTCAGAAAAAGCAGAAAGAAGTAGGCAGTATGTAGTAGGGAGTAAGCAGAAAGCAGAAAGCAGAAGGCAGTAAGCAGTTGAGCGAAGCGAAATCCCGATATAGTGTCGCTTAGGAGGAACGACTTAGCGACTCTTCATCAGGATAAGTAGTAGATGTTGATCCCCAAATACGCTTGAAAGATTAATTAATAATTTCCCATGTGCTCTAATGTGCCTATTGTGGTTCAGACAAAGCAGTAAGCAGTAGGCAGTAGGCAGTAAGCAGAGAGCAGTTGAACGAAGCGGAATCCCGATATAGCGTCGCTTAGGAGGAATGACTTAGCGATTCTTCATCGGGATAAGCAGTAGATGTTGATCCCCGAATACGCTTGAAAGATTAATAAGGAGTTCATCAGAGCTTTTTTTTATTTCCCAGTTTTAGCCCAAGTTTGAATACATCAAATAAAAAAACGAACAAAAGATAAGTCTATCCCATGTCTATATAATTTGTAGCAAAGATCAAGGAAAGATCAAGGAAAGATCAAGGAAAGATCAACGAAGGATCAACGAAGAGTATATCTTCCCTATACCATCCCTATACCATGTCTATGCTGAAAGCCATTTATTATCTGAATAACTGGCCATTAACTATCGTTTACACCTAAAAACACCTACAAAGCACCTACAAATTCATCCCTTTTTAACAAAAAACTCTCTTAAAATGAGTTCAGGTTTAAAATCTGGGCATACATTAATTATTGCCGAATAATTAAATCAACGAATCAGGGTTTGCTGAAAAACCATAGAACCACAAAGCGGTTAAAATGATTAGCCCTGAATGCAATTCGGGGAAAAAATGTTCCATAAAACAAAAACCGGAAACCCCGATAGGAGTTTAATACGATTATCATTGAACCCTTTCAGGGTTTCTGACAATAAAATTGACTCTTACCCCGAATTTCATTCGGGGCTATTCAAATTAAATCCTTTCAGGATTTTATAAATAACAAATATCAGGATAAAGTTTTACAAGTGTACAGATATTGTATGATGAACCGAGCCATGAAAATTTCTTCTCACACACGAGGATGATTATTGGCGAGTTCCATCTGACCAATAAAAAACAAATTATAAACAGATGAATCTAATTTCTCTTGCATTTCTTTAATAAAAACAGTTATTAATCCGATAAAAAACATAATATTATGGTTTTTTCAACAAACCCTAAGTAGATTTTATCAATCCCTGAATACGGTTGAAAGACTTATTATTTTTTTCCTAATGTGCCTATTGTGGTTTAGAAAAAGCAGAAAGAAGTAGGCAGTATGTAGTAGGGAGTAAGCAGAAAGCAGAAAGCAGAAGGCAGTAAGTAGTTGAGCGAAGCGAAATCCCGATATAGCGTCGCTTAGGAGGAATGACTTAGCGATTCTTCATCGGGATAAGCAGTAGATGTTGATCCCTAAATACGATTGACAGATTAATTAATAATTTCTTAAGTGCTCTAATGTGCCTATTGTGGTTCAGAAGAGAGAAATCGGGTGAGTTTACTTAAAACAGTAAAAAACTAACAGCCAATAGTTAAATACAGTTTTAAATAATTCCTTACAACAATTGCTAAATCCTTACATCCATTATTTGCTCGATAGAATCGTATAATCTTCCTTTGTTACGAAATAGTGCCAACTTTATTTTGGCAGAATGAAACTAAAAATTCATCAAATCATGAATACACATTATTACATAAAAAAATTACTGCAGCTATTTGTCCTGCTTATTTTTTTTGAATTCAGCAATAAACATATGAGTAAAAAATAAAAAAATCGTACGATGAGAAAAATTTACCAAAAACAGCTAATGATTATGGCAATTTCAGCATTTATGATGCTGCTATTGCTGTTTTCCGGTTCTTCCCTCCATGCGCAGATTGCTACGGCAACTTCTGCGTCGCGTTGTGGTGAAGGAACCTTAACTTTACATGCTACGGCCACTTCGGGAACCATAACATGGTATGATGTACCGTTTTATGGTACACCTTTAGGAACAGGGACAACCTTTACCACACCTTCGCTTTCCGTTACCAAAACATATTATGTGGATGCGGTTGATGTGTCAGGATGTTCATTAAATAAAAGTGGTAATACCAACACCGGACGAGTAACGGTAATAGCTACTGTTAGTGCCAACTCTATGCAGGCAAGTATTTACTATTCGAGTTCAACCTTCTGCAAAAGCGTAACGGATTGGCAACTCATAACCCTTACCGGAAACTCCGGCGGAACATTTTCGGTGGATCCGGCAATAGATGCTACAGGTTTTAATACCTTAACCGGAGACATCAAGCCCAGTGCCATTACTGAAGGACTTTATACCATTACATATATTGCCCCATATGTGGAAGGCTGTGTCGAAAGCCCGGCAACCACTACGGTTACTATTACTACTGCTCCGGCAACACCTTTTATATCATATAACGGTTCACCATACTGCACCTCAGCCGGCGTAATTTCGGTAAACCAAACCGGAGAAACAGGAGGAACTTACACGGCTTCACCTTCCGGTTTAGCTATTAATGCTACTAACGGAACCATAACGCCAGCTTCCAGTTTAAGCGGAAATTATACCATAACTTATTTTGTCCCCGGCGCAGGAGGTTGTTCTCCTCAGACTGCCACGACAACAATAGCTATATTGCAATTGCCTACGGCAAATATCTCTTATGCTACTCCATTTACTAAAAATCAGGGAAGCCAACCGGTTACATTAACCGGTACCGGCATTTATACCGGAGGAACATATTCTTCGGCTCCCGCCGGATTAACGATTGACCCTTCAACAGGCGCTATTACACCCAGTTCAAGTACTGCCGGAACTTACACAGTAACTTATACACTGCCAGCCGTTACACCTTGTACAGCACCAACTCCGGCTATCGCCAGTGTAACAATTTACGATTTACCAACAGCAAGTATTGCGGGAACAACAACTATTTGCAACGGAGGAAGTGCTAATTTAAGCATTGCTTTAACAGGATCAACTCCCTGGTCGTTTACATATACTGATGGGTTGACCCCAATAACCGTTTCAAATCAAACAACCACTCCTTATATAATAAGTGTAAGTCCTATCACTACAAAAATCTATACCTTAACAGCAGTTAGTGATGCACATTGCGCAGGTACAACTTCAGGTTCAGCCGAAATTACCGTTTCATCTGTTCCCGTTGCTTTATTCACATACAATGATTCACCTTATTGCAGCAATGGAACAAATCCATTTCCAACTTTTCTTGAAGGAGGTGTTGCTGGCACATTTTCTTCAACAAGTGGATTAGTATTTGCCAATTCAAGCACTGGAGAAATTAATCTTGCTGCAAGTACCCCAGGTACTTACACAATAGCTAATACCATTGCTCCAGCCAACGGTTGTGGACAAGTTGTGGCAACCGCCAGTATAACCATTACCAAATTACCGGTGGCCCTCTTCTCTTATTCAGGGACTCCTTATTGTAATAATGTTGCTAACCCTCTACCCACCATGGGTGAGGGTGCAATCAGAGGATTATTTACTTCTACTGCCGGATTGGTATTTACCGATGCAACCACTGGAGAAATTAATCTTGCAGCAAGCACCCCAGGTACTTATACAGTAGCCAATACTATTGTAGCCGCAAACGGATGTGGTGAAGTATCTTATCAATCACAAATAATAATTAATACTGCCGTAATAGTAGGTACACCCACATTTGCTATTGGTGAAATTTCAAGTCGTTGTCAGGCAGGAGAAACCGTTGCGTACACAGCAACAGCAACCAATAATACCAGCATGATTTACAGCATAGATATAGCCAGCCTAGATGCTGGAAACAGCATTAACGCAACAAGTGGCGAACTAGCCTATACCCAAAGTTGGAGTGGCACAACAACAATTACTGCCATAGCCACAGCAAATTGTGGAAACATAACTACTGCAAATCATATAGCAACTACCTTACCTACAGCAATCGTTGAAAATCCAATATTTAGCTTAGGTGAAACCTCTACCCGTTGCCAGAAAGCGGAAAATATGACCTACACAGCTACAGCCACTAATAGTACCAACATTTCTTATACTTTGGATGCTCAGAGTATGAATGGTGGTAATACCATCAACCCATCGTCTGGCGAAGTTAACTGGGCAACTAACTGGTCAGGCACTTCAACCATTACAGCTACAGCTACAGCAGGTTGTAGCAACACAACTACAGCCGAACATACGATTACGACTAACCCTTTACCTATAGCTTCCGCTGGTGGTCATCAAACCATCTGTTTAAATGGAACATCCACAGTAAGTGGGGCAAGTGCTTCAAATGGTACTATCTTGTGGACACACAACGGTAATGGTACAATATCGGATGCCACAACATTAACGCCTACATATACTCCTACAACTTTGGATGCTGGTAGTACAGTTACCCTAACCATGACAGTAACTACAGAATATGAAACATGTACCGGAGCTACGGCTACGGCTACGGCTACATTCACAGTAAATGTTAATCCTTTGCCAACAGCTACTATTGCAGGCGATATTACCGTTTGCCAGGGAGCCAATGCTCCAGAGGTAACTTTTACCGGAGCCAATGCTACGGCACCGTATACCTTTACTTATAAAATCAATGAAGGTGAAAGCCAAACGGTAACTACCACTTCAGGGAATAGCGTAACTGTATCACAAGCAACAACTACTGCCGGAACCTATACCTATACTTTAATAAGCGTACAGGATGCATCTATCACAACTTGTTCACAATCACAAACCGGAACTACTACCATAACAGTAGTTGCCGACCCAACTTTATCACAACCTGGTAATATTTCTATTTGCAAAGGTGGAACAACGACATTATCAACTTCTGCTTCCGGTGGAACAGGAACCTATTCTTACCAATGGCAATATTCGGCTAACGGTACAACCGGCTGGGCAGATGTAGCCACCGGTACTCCTACCGGTATTACCTACTCCGGAAATGCAACTACAAGTTTGATAATAACCGGCGATGGTAATGAAACGGCACAAGCCAACTACTATAAATGTGTATTAACAACCAATACTCCAATCGGAGCAGGTTGCGATGCCGAAACTACTCCGATAACGGTTACTTCAGTACTCGACCCATCCTGGGCAACGATTACAACACCAGCCACATCTATTACTTATGGTGGTTCGGTTACGTTTAGCGCCACTGTTGAAAACGGGTTAGGTGGAACAATTAGCTGGATACGTTCAACTACTCCTGGTGGAGCAGGAGTAACAGTTACCAGCCCCGATTACCCAACTGCAGTTGGTACCTATTATTACAGGCCACACTATGAACCGACAGGATCAGGATGTGATTTGATTGATAGAATGGGAACAACGGTGGTTGTTGAACAAAAAGCTCTTGCCAACAGTATGATTGCAGCTATCGGAAATCAGACCTACACTGGTTTAGTAATCGAACCAACACCTGTCGTAACTGACGGAAGCCCAAGCATTATTGTAGCAGGCGATTACACCGTTTCTTACTCCAACAACACCAATGCAGGAACAGCAACGGTTACAATTACAGCAACCAATGCCAACTACAGTGGTACTGCCAGCAAAACCTTTACAATTGACAAAGCTCCGCTGACACCATCCGTAGCTTCAGTAACCGGCAAAACATATGACGGAAATACATCCGCAACCGGGACTATTTCGCTCGCAACTCCGGTGAACAGCCAAACCCCGACCGCAACCGGAACATTTGTCTGGACCAGTGCCAACGCAGGCACAACAATCGTGGACGTGACAGGCATTGCACTGGTAAGCCCATGGGGGGACAACTACCAGTTATCCGCTACTACGCTTTCTGGAATCACAGCTCCTGACGGTGCAAGCATTGGCAAGAAAGCTTTGGATAACGATATGATTACAGCTATCGGAAATCAGACCTACACTGGTTTGGTAATCGAACCAACACCTGTCGTAACTGACGGAAGCCCAAGCATTATTGTAGCAGGCGATTACACCGTTTCTTACTCCAACAACACCAATGCAGGAACAGCAACGGTTACAATTACAGCAACCAATGCCAACTACAGTGGTACTGCCAGCAAAACCTTTACAATTACCCCCAAAACAATTGCTACAGCTACAGTAGCCGGAGTAACCGCACCGGCAACAGGAGGTACACCGACAGCTACAATTTCTGCCACAACAGAATACACAGCAACGATTAGTTGGTCGCCTGCAGATAATCCATTCCAAGATGGGGAAATTTACACAGCTACCATTACTATCACACCAACAACAAATTATACGCTGGCTGGTGTCGGTGCTAATTTCTTTACCATAGCCGGAGCAATAGCAACTAATAACGCTGGCTCAGGTGTTGTAACAGCAATATTCCCAGCAACAAATTAAATCTTACAGCTCCCCGTTCAGGTTTCTTCAATAGCCTGAACGGGATTTACTCAAACACATAAAAGAAAAAATAGATGACTCAAAAATTGAAAACATATAAACTTAAAAATATGAAAAAGTATCTACTAATATTCGCATTGCTACTGGGGGCTGTAAGTGCCTGGGAGCGTGGCTCAAGTGCACCGTTATTACAAAATAACAGAAATTTTCCATTAATATACCAAGGTTATACTTTGGCAACCAATGAAATTAGCAGTTGGGAAGCAGGTAATTTACCTGACGAATTGTATTCCCCCCCTTCGGGAGATGAATGGACCTTATTACAAAATAAGGACAATGTAAAAATTTTCAGAACCTACAAATATTGTAATGGAAATGAGAAAGTGGTTCTAAAAATTGAAAATAATAATACTTCCAAAGTCAGGGTTTCATGGAAATCCCTTTTCCAATTATCGGATGCCCACAATACGCCTATTGATAAAAACTTTTCGATGATCGTTGAACCAAAATCAACGTTGGTTGGCGATTGTTCGCAAGATGTGTTGAGCGTGAACCCTTACCAATATGTGTCTACCCTGGAAGAGGGGAAATGCGATTATATGATTCAGGATTTTAACATTGAAATATTGTAGCTATGAAAAAATTTATACTTGCGTTAACACTTAGTCTCTTATTCTCAATAGCCGGCTTTACACAGAGCGCAGCTTATCTGACAACGTCCAGCGAACCCTGGGGACAAAACGGTATCATCGAAGCTTTCAACGCGGTTTATGGATCCCAAGGCTCAGGATGGATAAAGTATCTTTATGGTACTTCTGCATCCACTATATTTACTTCCGATCGCAAGCTCGTCTTCATTGAAGGAGGAAACACAAATACTACTGTGATGAAAGACTTCCTCAATGCAAACTGGGACGCAATAAATGCTTGGGTGAGTCTGGGAAACTCGCTCATTGTAGATGCTGCTACAAACGAAGACTTAGGAACGTTCGAGATTGGTCGCTCCGGAGTGAGATCTAATCGCATTCTTACCTTTACAATGAATGCTTACATCAATTCAGGTACATATCCCGCTCCTAACTACTGCCATCCTTTGCTAACTAATGCTACTTACCCTGCCTATTACAGCGGCGATTATACAGGTAACTATGTGGCTCACAATGTAATTACCGGGAGCTATACCTCATCAGTATTCACCTGTTCTGGTGGAAATACTATGGTGGAAAAAACCATTGGAACCGGCCGTATGATTGTTAGTGGTTGTACCTTACCATGGTATACTCCTACTAATGGAGGCTGGACTCCGGCTACACAAATGCAAAACCTTCTTAGGAGTATGCTTTCGTGGGCAAAGGATTTATCTTCAGGTCCAACACTTACAACTACTGGTATATCGAATAATTCAACTACTTCTGCAACCAGTGGTGGAAATGTAACTGCCGATGGAGGCAAAACGGTTACATCCCGAGGAATTGTATGGAATACTTCTGGTTCTCCAACAATCTCAAGTTATACTGGCATTACATCTGATGGTTCAGGTACTGGTACTTATACCAGTTCGCTTACCAATCTTTCTCCTAATACTACCTATTATGTAAAGGCATATGCAACCAATTCCATTGGAACCAGTTATGGTTCTCAGGTCTCATTTACAACCTATCCTACCGATCCAACAAGCCCGATAGCCTCGCCTCCAACCATTTGCAGAGGCAATAGTAGCCAGCTTACCGTTTCAAGTCCACAAGGAAATGTTTACTGGTACACCAGTGGTTGCGGCAATACATACGTGGGTGCAGGAAATCCTCTAACGGTTTATCCTACAGATAACACCACATATTATGCACGTAATTATAATGGCAATTATAGCGCAGGATGTGTATCAACAACCATTACCGTAAATCAACCGGCTTCATTACCTGCAAGTGCAACAGTGGTTGTTCCTTCGGGAGTCTTAGGCCAAACTTCTGCTAATTTATCATGGACTACCTCTACGGGCATGTCACCTATTACCTATTACTGGGCCGTTGGTACTAGCTCTGGAGTAACTTATGAAAGTGGATACACTGTACGTGGTACTAGTACTACTTTTCCAGTTACAGCAACTGGTTTATCCAAGAGTACAACTTACTATCTTGCCGTAAAAGCGGTTAACAGTTGTGGAACTTCAGCTTACCAGACTTCATCATCATTCAGAACAAATCATGAACTGATTTATACGGCTGGAACAAACGGTACCATAGGAACAACCCCGAGTGGAGGATCTTCTTCCATCACGCAAACCATATCCAATAATGGCAACGGAACTGCAGTATATGCCGTACCTAATGCCAATTATCATTTTGTAAATTGGAGCGATGGTTTAACTACAAATCCGCGCACCGATATAAGTGTAACCAATAGCTTTTCGGTTACAGCCAATTTTGCAATCAACCGTCTGGAATTTTCTGTTCAGCCAACGAATACCATTGCAGGTGATAACATCATCTTTACGGTTCGTATCAGAGATGTTTACGGTAATACGATGACCAACTCCGATCAGGATGTTACTATTGACATCGGCACTAATCCTGTGGGAGGCACATTGTCCGGTACAAAAGTTCTTCATATCACCAATGGCGTAGCCAGCTCGGCCTTAGTATGGGTCAACAAGGTAGGAAACGGTTATACACTAACGGCATCATCCAGTCCCTTAACAGGAGCAACTTCCGGTTCCTTTAATATTACTCCTGCAGCTATTGATCATTTTACTGTTATTGGTATTACCGACCCGGTAATGGCTGGAACTACCACTACTCCGGTTGTTACTGCTTACGATCAATATAACAATATTAAAACAAATTATACTGGCACTATTGTATTCAGTTCGTCTGAAACGCACCATGCCGAAGAAATATATCCTGCTAATTATACGTTCGTACAAACCGATAATGGAACCAAGACCTTTATCAATGGTGTAACCCTGAAAACTACCGGCGAACGTTCGGTAACGGTAACAGGTGATACCAAAACCGGAAGCCAGACTGCCATTACCGTTACCCCGGCACCTATTCATTATTTTACGCTGGCAGCTAACGGAACAATTACCGCAGGCACACCCTTTACCGTAACGGCTACCGTTTATGATGAATATGGCAACGTTAAAACTAACTATGATGGATCAAACAGTGTAATGTGGACATCCACAGCTACTTCATCATTCAATGGTACGGCACGTATCATTCCTGCCAATGGAGATCAAACATTTAATGCAGGTGTGGCGACTATCGGAGGTTTTACCTTTTTTAATTCGCACGAAACACCTACAATTACCATTACCGATGGTCCTTCTGCCGTTCCTGGCACTACAGCGCCCATCATAGTACATAATGCACCTCTCGACAATTTCAAGGTGGTGGCTGGCACTTCTCAAATGGCAAATATTCCGTTTGATGTAACTGTAACAGCACGTGATGTTTACTGGAATACCTGTATTGATTACGCAGGAAATATCCGCTTTAAATCGTCAGATGATGGATTAGTTATCTTTCCTCCAAACCTTCAATCTTTTGCACCGGCTTCAACTTATCATGGAGTACGGACGTTTACCAATGGAGCCGAAATTAATACCATTGGCGCTTACTGGTTACGTACAGCCGATGAACATTATGCTTATAAAAGTGGTGAACAACAGAACATTGTGGTAGAACCGGGAGCGTTTTCTCCATTAGCACTTAAATCAACTTTAACTATTGATTATGACACCCGTATTGCCGGCGAATATGTAAATGTTATCCTTACCCCACGCGACGTTCAGGGCAACCTTTTATACTCCTGTCGTGATATTTCTGTATTACTCAATGGATCTGCTTCCGATTATGATGGCGGAATAGGTGTAATGAATGTTGGCGACGGAACCTATACGGCCAGGGTTAGAGTTACCCTTACCGGAAACAATATAATAAGCGCCAAGTTTAATGAAACCCACCAGCTTTTCGATCAAACCCGGACGGTTTTAGTATCACCTGCTCCGGTTAATCTTGCTCATACGCTAATTACCGCTTCCCCTTCCACCATGACTACCGATGAGGTTAGTCAAATCACCGTTCAGCTAAAGGATGCTTTTGATAACAATCGCACCACCAGCGACGGAAAAGTAAGCTTAGAAACTAACCATGGCGTATTTACCGGAGGAGTAACCGACAATAATAACGGTACTTATTCAGCTACCTTACATGGGAATTATAGAGCCGTTGGTATTGCACACATTATCGGCAATTTTGCTGGTAATGCTCAAAACCAGGATATTAATGGGACAATCACCGATACCGAAGATGTAACAATCAACGAAGGAGCGCCATCACTGGCAAATATTGAAATCACTGCCAGTCCTGAAGAAATTACAACCAACGGTACCAGTACTATTTCGGTACAACTGAAAGATCAGTTTGGCAACCTTATCACGACTGACCGGGGAACCATAGCATTAACTACAACTCCTAATGGATCGTTATCACCTGTAAACTATACCACTGGCGGTATTTATACGTCAACCCTTTCGGGATTTAATCCGGGAAACGGGACAACTACCATCAGGGGTACTTACAACGGAGGAACAATCATTGATACAGCCTTTGTAACCTTCCATGAAGGCTTACCTGATCTGGCACATATCACCATCACAGCTTCGCCTGCAACAATGACTACCGACCAAAGCAGTACAATTACTGTACAACTGAAGGACGTGTATGGCAATAACCTGAACTCATCAAGAGGTACAGTTACTCTTTCTTCTACCATCGGAGCCTTATCTTCGGTTACCGATAATAACAATGGAACATATACGGCTACCCTAACGGGCGATAACCGGGGATTCGGAGATGCAACCATTACAGGAAGTCTTTCTGGTTTTGGGCAAATAGCCGACAATGCTGTGGTAACCATCACACAAGGCAAACCCGATTTGGCAAAAATTGATATTTCGCCTGAATCGGCAAGCATGACCACCGACGAAACCAGATTGATCACCATACAACTGAAAGATCAGTTTGGCAATAACCTGACCACAAGCCGGGGTACAATAACTTTATCTAATTCATTAAACGGTGCGGCACTAACTGTTGTTAACGACCACGCAAATGGTACTTATACCGCTACATTATCAACCACCGTTACCGGAACAGCTACTATTACCGGAAGTTTAACCGATGTTGCTGATGGCATAAATGGTGCAATAACTGATGATGCCGTAGTTTTAATCAACGAAGGCAAACCTGCCCTCGCACAGATACAAATTACTGCTTCGCCAGAAACGATTACGACCGACGAAACAAGTACAATAACCATACAACTGAAAGACCAATGGGGAAATAATCTATCAACACAACGTGGAACCATCGCTCTTTCATCTGACAAGGGTTCGGTGAGTGCAGCAGCAACATATCAAAACAATGGATATTATACCGCCACGTTAACCGGCGATACCCGTAATGTTGGTTTGGCTACCATTACCGGAGTTTTGACTGATACCGACGACGGAGTAAGCGGAACCATTACCGATAATGCCCAGGTAACCATTGAAGAAGGTTTACCCAGCCTGGCTGTATCCGATATTAGCGTTAATAACGCTACCATGACTACCGATGGATCAAGCATCGTTACCATTCAATTGAAAGACCAGTTTGGTAATTTAATTACACATGACCGTGGTACAGTAAGTTTAACCGCTACTATTGGTGCACTTACATCAGTAAGTTATAACGCAGCAGGAATATATACAGCTACACTTACCGGTGACAACGGGGGAACCAATGGCACAGGTATTTCATATATTACTGGTAGCTTTATTGGAACAGGCACTGCCAGTTCAGTCAATGGAAACTTTAGCGATGGAGCTACGGTAACTATTGGAGAAGGTTTACCGGCTTTAGCAACTACAACAATTACTGCCGATCCGATTACCATGACTACCGACGAACACAGTACCATCAGCGTTCAACTTAAAGACCAGTTTGGTAACAATATCGTAAACAACAGGTCAACCGTAGGCCTTTCCACCAATTCAGGTGTTCTTACAGGAGTAACTTATACAAACAATGGTATTTATACCGCTACCTTATCGGGCGATAATACCGGAACAGGTACAGCAACCATCACAGGTACTTTAGGTGGTGATGTTGCAGGTCAGATAACTAATAATGCAACGGTAACCATAACAGAAGGTGCTCCTTCGTTGGTAACATCCACTATTATACCCAGTGTGAGTTCAATCACGACGGATGAAACGAGTACGATAACGGTTCAACTGAAAGACCAGTTTGGAAATTATCTCACCTCAAGCAGAGGCACAATTACTTTGTCAACTACCTTAGGTGCACTTACAGTTGTTAGTGATAACGGCAATGGTACTTATACGGCTACTCTTTCGGGAAATAATACCGGAGTTGGTACCGCAACTATAACCGGAGCGCTCAACAGTTCTGCACTGAGTCAATCAGCAACAGTTTCGATAACGGAAGGATTGCCCAATCTTACTCAGTCAACGATTACTGCAAGCACTTCTTCGATCACAACTGATGAAACAAGTATAATTACTGTTCAGTTGAAAGACCAATGGGGAAATGCCATTATTAATAGCAGAGGTACTGTTACTTTAGCAACTACTCTTGGTATTCTTACCTCTGTAACTGACCACAATAATGGTACTTATACAGCAACTTTATCGGCTAACAACACCGGCACAGGAACGGCTACCATTACAGGAATTTTAACCGGTTCAGTAACTGGTGCATTTGTTAATCCTATTGATATAACTATTACCGAAGGCTTGCCAAATTTATCCCAGATTGAAATTACTGCCGGCCCCACTTCCATTACGGCTGATCAGACAAGCACCATTACCATCCAGTTGAAAGACCAGTATGGTAATAATCTGACCCAAAGCAGAGGTACCATTAATTTGTTTACTTCTCCAATAGGACATTTGTCAAATGTTACGGATAATAACAATGGCAGTTATACAGCTACATTCTCATTAACTGCTTATGGTACAGGTTTAGCAACAATTACCGGAACCTTTACCGGAAGCGAAACGGCCACAACAGTTCATGGTACAGTTATTGACAATGCAACGATTCAGGTTTCTCCTGGTGCATCTACTAAACTTACTGTATTAACCCAGCCTTCTTCAACGGCAACAGCCGGTGTTGTTTTTGCACAGCAACCAGTGGTTCGCATCGAGGATCAGTTTGGTAACCTTGTTACCAGCGACAATACTACTGTATTAACAGCAGCCAGAGCTACAGGAACCGATGTATTAAAAGGAACGCTGACGGCAACAGTAACTAATGGTATTGCAACATTTGCAGGATTGTATTATACCAAAGCCGAGTTAATTACACTTGGATTCACTTCTATTCCAGAATTAAATACAGCTAATTCAACCAGCATTCTGGTTGGCCATGCCCCTATAGCTTCTTTCTCCCTGAATTCTCCTGCCGATTTTATCGCAGGCGCTACCAGGGCAGCGTATACTGTTACCCGCTACGACGCGTACAACAACTTAGTAACTACCGGATCACAAGTAGCTTATTTATACAGCAGTTCAACCGGAGCTAACAAGAAGTTCTACAATGCAGCTTCATCTGGAAGTGTTATAACACAGTTAACCATTGCCAATGGCGCTTCCACGGCTAACTTCTGGTATTATGATGAAAAAACCGGCAATCATACGATTACAGCTTCCGATAATGCTACGGCACCGGACGGTGCAACAGGTATCGTGGACGGCACAGATCAGATTACGGTTACTCCTGCCCTGTTAAAAGATTTCATTGTCTATAACGTTCAGGATCCGCATGATTTGGGAACCTGGCAGAGTGTAACCGTTGAACCCCGTGATATTTACGATAATCGCAAGACCAACTACGTAGGTAGTGTTACTTTCTCGAATACCGATGTTAATGCAACAAATCCAACTGACTATCAATTTACATTGGCAGATGCTGGTGTTCATACTTTTAACAATGCAGTATTATTCAGCCAACCGGGTAACTGGTGGTTAACCGCACTCGATTTGGCTGAGCCAAAGAAATACGGTGCACAACCTGATATTACCGTACAACGTGCTGTAAGTATTGCTGCCAACAACCGTAACAAAACATATGGTGATATTCTGTCGCTTGGAACGAGTGAGTTTACGATTGCCGGAATAGTTCCGGGTGTAAATCCAGTGGCTGGTGAAATCACCGGAGTAACGTTAACCAGCGACGGATCTGCTGCTACGGCAACGGTAGCTGGTTCACCCTATGTTATCACGCCGAGTGCAGCAACTTTTGCATCGGGTGTAAATCCGGATTTCTATCGTATAGAATATTCAAATACAGGGAGATTGACAGTTAGCCAACGTGCCCTCGCGTTGAGTAATTTTACTGCCAGCAATAAAATGTATGACGGAACAACCAACGTTACAGGTACAGGTTTCTCCGATAACCGGGTAAACAGCGATGTTTTGACATTTGATTATACCACAGCATTTACAACTAAACATGCGGGTACTGGCAAACAAGTTGACTACACCGGAATTACCATTAGTGGTGGATCAGGTGCAGGAAACTATACACTACCGAATTCAACGGGTTCAGCTACAGCGGATATTTTCAAAAGACCAATTAACGTTACGGCTCACCTTGCCTCCAAGGTTTATGATGGTAATTTGACCTCAAACGTTGCACCCGATGTTCAGACATCCGAAATTCAAACAGGCGATGCAGTAACTACTCCGGGTATCCAGACGTATGCCACTGCCTTCATAGGTACCGGCATAAACCTTACCCCAAGTGGTACAGTAATAAATGATGATAATAATGGTAATAACTATGCCATCAACTACGTTCCACAAAATACGGGAGAAATCACTCAAAAAGCTGTAACCGTTTATGCGGTAATAGATAGCAAGACCTATGATGGAACTGTTAGTTCACTGGAACCACCAACATTCGACGTAGGGCAACTTGCATCGGGAGATACCGTTTTAACTGCTGCTATACAGGTTTACGACAACGAGTACGTTGGAACAACTCACACGATGACGGCTTCCGGACTTACCATTAAGAATGGAAACAATATTGATGTAACTTCCAACTATCACATCACTTATGTACCTTTCAATTCAGGGATAATCACCCAGATGCCGGTAACGGTAACTGCTGCGTTGCCTGCAAGCAAAACCTATGATGGCAACTTAACCTCATCAGGCAACCCAACGGTAGGACTACTTGCAGTTGATGATGTAGTAGACATTGCGCCAATACAGACTTATGACAACAAAAACGTTGGCAATACCCATGTGTTGACCGCTTCAGGATTGACCATTAAACACGGAACAACCGATGTAACTGCTAACTATAATATTAGCTACCCAGCCTCTGATGCTACAGGAGTGATCAATCAAAAAGAAGTTAACGTTTATGCGGTAACGGACACTAAAACTTATGATGGTACTATTACCTCTGATAAAACACCAAGCTTCGCAGAAGGACAACTTGTTTTGGATGATGTTGTAAACAATGCTCCAACTCAGACCTATGATACCAAATTGGTAGCAACAAGCAAGGTGATGACACCTGCTGGGTTAACCATTAAAGATGCTTTGGATGCTGACATGACTGCCAACTACAATATCCATTATCTGACTGATGCTACAGGAGTTATCAGCCAAAAGGATATCAATGTAACAGCAGCCACTGATACCAAGACCTATGACGGGAACACCACTTCAGACGGTGTACCAACAGTAGCAACAGCAAGTCTTGCTTCAGGCGATGTTGTAAACAATGCTCCAACTCAGACCTATGATACCAAATTGGTAGCAACAAGCAAGGTGATGACACCTGCTGGGTTAACCATTAAAGATGCTTTGGATGCTAACATGACTGCTAACTACAATATCCATTATCTGACTGATGCTACAGGAGTGATCAGCCAAAGGGATATCAATGTTACTGCAGCCACTGATACCAAGACCTATGACGGAAACACCACTTCAAACGGTGTACCAATAGTTGCAACAGCAAGTCTTGCTTCGGGCGATGTTGTAAACAATGCTCCAACTCAGACCTATGATACCAAATTGGTAGCAACAAGCAAGGTGATGACACCTGCTGGTTTAACCATTAAAGATGCTTTGGATGCTGACATGACTGCTAACTACAATATCCATTATCTGACTGATGCTACAGGAGTTATCAGCCAAAGGGATATCAATGTTACTGCAGCCACTGATTCCAAGACCTATGACGGGAATACCATTTCAGACGGTGTACCAACAGTTGCAACAGCAAGTCTTGCTTCGGGCGATGTTGTAAACAATGCTCCAACTCAGACCTATGATACCAAATTGGCAGCAACAAGCAAGGTGATGACACCTGCTGGTTTAACCATTAAAGATGCTTTGGATGCTGACATGACTGCTAACTACAATATCCATTATCTGACTGATGCTACAGGAGTGATCAGCCAAAAGGCAGTCAATGTTTATGCAGTAACTGACACTAAAACCTATGATGGAACTGTTATTTCTTATGCATCACCAACATTCGACATAGAACAACTTGCATCGGGAGATGCCGTGAACATTGCACCAATTCAGGTTTACGACAACAGAAATTTTGGTACTACTCATGTGTTGAACGCCTCCGATCTTACAATAAAGGATGGCTCAAACGCTGATATGACAGGTAACTATAATATCGTCTATTCCCCATCAGTAAATACCGGAGTTATCAATAAGGCCACAGTTACCGTAACCGCGCAAACCGACACTAAGGTTTACGACAGGACGACCAATTCTTTGGTACCACCTGTGATAACGGGTATCATTGCACCGGATGTTGCAAGTACATCACCAACACAAACTTTTGACAATTGGAATGTTGGTATAGGTAAAACTTTATCAGCCAACGGACTGGTAATCAGTGATGATAATAATGGTAATAACTATGCTATCAATTACGTAACCAATACAACAGGCGTTATCACTCCTCTCAATATCACCGGTAACTTTACCGTTGATGCCACTAAAGTATATGATGGCGGAACTTTAGCCAACGTACTTACCCGTACCTTAAATGGAGTAATTTCACCAGATGATGTTAATCTTAGCGGAGGAACAGCCAACTACAATAACAAGAATGTTGGAACAGGTAAAACGGTAACCCTTTCCGGAATGAGTTTAGCCGGAGCACAAAAGGATAATTACAGCTTAACCAGCGTTGCCACCACAACAGCGAATATTACCGTACGTACATTGGCTCTAACCAATTTCGGAGCCGACAGTAAAGAATACGACGGAACTACTGTTGCTACGGGTATTGGCTTTACCGATAACCGTGTTCCCAACGACAATCTTTCCTTTGGCCGCGATGCTGCCTTCCGCGATCCGTCTGTTGGTGAGGATAAACCCGTTGATTATACCAATATCAGAATTTCAGGAGGTGCCGATAAGAACAACTACGTATTGGCTTCTACAATAGGAACAGCCTATGCGGATATTACACCGAGAAACATAAGCATTATTGCCAATAACAAATCGAAAATCTATGGAGAAACAATAACCGGCGGAACAAATTCAACGGCGTTCTCTGTGGTCGGTTTACCATTAGCTAATGGAGAAACTATTTCCACGGTAACTATTACTTATGGAAACGGTGCTGCCGCAACCAACAATGCCGGAACCTATATGAATCAGGTTATACCTTCTGACGCAGTAGGTATAAACGGTTTTGTGGCCGGTAATTATATCGTTACCTATATAAACGGAAATATTATTGTAGGAAAAGCCGACCTTGCAGTAACAGCCATTGCATCCAACATCACTTATGGAGGTTCTGAGCCAAGTGTTTCAGTTACTTATGGTAGTTTCCAAAATGGTGAATCATCATCGGTACTTGACAACGTTGGTTTCTCTTTGGGAACAAATTACACGCAATGGGATGCTGCCGGAACTTACCTTACCACAATTACAGCCGGAACAGCAACAGACAACAATTACAACTTCACACCGCTCAATACAAGCACATTTGAAGTCGGTAAAGCTGATCTGACTATTACAGCTAATAACGTAAATAAAACATATGGTACTGCTATCTCAGGCGGATCAGGTTCAACAGCGTTTAGTTCAACAGGCTTGCTTAATGGTCAAACCATTGGAAGTGTAACCATCGATTATGGAACAGGAGCTGCTGCAACTGCTAATGCAGCGACTTACACTGCACAGGTTATACCTTCTGACGCAGTAGGAGGCACATTTGCTGAAGGTAATTACAATATTACCTATGCAAAAGGTGATATCATTGTAGGAAAAGCCGACCTTGCAGTAACAGCCATTGCATCCAACATCACTTATGGAGGTTCTGAGCCAAGCGTTTCAGTTACTTATGGTAGTTTCCAAAATGGTGAAACATCATCGGTACTTGACAACGTTGATTTCTCTTTGGGAACAAATTACACGCAATGGGATGCTGCCGGAACTTACCTTACCACAATTACAGCCGGAACAGCAACAGACAACAATTACAACTTCACACCGCTAAATACAAGCACATTTGAAGTCGGTAAAGCAAATGCAGTCATTGCAGTTACACCTTACAATGTAGCTTATGATGGTGTAGCACATACAGCCACTTTCACGGCTGTAGGTATTGAAAGTCCAACTCCGGCAGACCTTACAGGTTTGATGGCTGTCAGTGGAACAACCCATACCAATGCAGGAACATACACTGGCGATACATGGACCTTCGCAGGAAACACCAACTACAATACAACCAGCGGAACAGTTGATGATGCTATTTCTAAGATCAATGCAACGATTGCAGTAACCGGCTTCAGTGGAACTTATGATGGAGCTGCTCATGGTGTTCTCACCAGTACAGCAACTGGATTGTCTGGTGTAGACCTTGGTACACTGCTACATGTTGCATCTACCACTTACACCGATGTGCCGGGTGGACTTGTACATTGGACATTTGACGGTAACGACAACTATAATTCGACCAGCGGTGATGCTACGATAACGATCAACAAAGCCGATGCAGTCATTGTAGTTACACCATACAGTGTAGCTTACGATGCTGTAGCACATACAGCTACTTTCACGGCTGTTGGCGTTGAAGCAACACCGGCAAATCTTGCCGCTAGGATGGATGTCAGCGGAACAACCCATACCGATGGTGGAACTTACAATAGTGATGTATGGACTTTCGCAGGAAACACCAACTACAATACAACCAGCGGAACAATTACTGATGCTATTTCTAAGATTGATGCAACGATTGCAGTAAACGGATTTAGCGGAACTTATGATGGAGCTGCTCACGGAGCAAGTGGAACGGCAACCGGACTGAATTCTTTAAATCTTGGTTCATTGCTTCATGTTGATGCTACCACTTATACAAATGTGCCCGGTGGATCAGTTGCCTGGACATTCGATGGCAACGATAACTATAATGCTACAAGCGGTAATGCTACGGTAACGATCAACAAAGCAAATGCAGTCATTGCAGTTACACCTTACAATGTAGCTTATGATGGTGTAGAACACACGGCTACATTCACAGCAGTTGGTGTTGAAACAACACCGGCAGACCTTACAGGTTTGATGGCTGTCAGTGGAACAACACATACCGATGGTGGAACTTACAATAGTGATGTATGGACTTTCGCAGGAAACACCAACTACAATACAACCAGCGGAACAATTACTGATGCTATTTCTAAGATTGATGCAACGATTGCAGTAAACGGATTTAGCGGAACTTATGATGGAGCTGCTCACGGAGCAAGTGGAACGGCAACCGGACTGAATTCTTTAAATCTTGGTTCATTGCTTCATGTTGATGCTACCACTTATACAAATGTGCCCGGTGGATCAGTTGCCTGGACATTCGATGGCAACGATAACTATAATGCTACAAGCGGTAATGCTACGGTAACGATCAACAAAGCAAATGCAGTCATTGCAGTTACACCTTACAATGTAGCTTATGATGGTGTAGAACACACGGCTACATTCACAGCAGTTGGTGTTGAAACAACACCGGCAGACCTTACAGGTTTGATGGCTGTCAGTGGAACAACACATACCAATGGTGGGACATACAATGGTGATGCATGGACTTTCTCAGGAAACACCAACTACAATGCAACCAGCGGAACAGTTGATGATGCTATTTCTAAGATCAATGCAACGATTGCAGTAACCGGCTTTAGCGGAACTTATGATGGAGCTGCTCACGGAGCAAGTGGAACGGCAACCGGACTGAATTCTTTAAATCTTGGTTCATTGCTTCATGTTGATGCAACCTCTTATACAAATGTACCGGGAGGATCAGTTGCCTGGACATTCAATGGCAACGATAACTATAATGCTACAAGCGGAAATGCAACCGTTACGATCAATAAAGCAAATCTTGCCATCACTGCCAATAACATCACTAAAGACTATGGTGTTGTCTATACCTTCCTTGGTACAGAATTCACATACAGTGGTCTTATTGTAGGTGAGTCCATATCTTCCGTAACACTTACCAGCGATGGAGCTCCCGCTTTAGCTAACCCGGGTACCTATCCAATCGTAGCCAGCAATGCGGTAGGCGGCGGAAATACGTTAATGACCAACTACAACATTAGCTATGCGCCTGGTACGATGACTATTAACGGCAATGTTAATCTTGGTGGTTATGTATTGTACGATAAATACAATGCAACGGATCTGCCCATGTCTGGTGTAACCGTTACTATCAAAGATGCCAATGGTGTACAACTTGCTACTGCCGTAACCAATGCTTCGGGCTATTACCAATTACAGAATGTACCTGTGGCTGCTGCTTCCAATTCAAATGCGAAAATAGAAGTATCAACTACGGCTCCTTGGGGCGGTGTGAATGCTACCGATGCCCTTGCTATTCAGTTACGAAGTGTGAATAATGCTCCGGCTTATTGGTTGCCCTTAACATTTATTGATCATGTAGCTGACGTAAGCACCGGTGGTGATATCAATGCTCAGGATGTTCTTCAGGTGAAGGCTCGTGTACTTTATCCTTCCGATCCTACGTATTATTTCCCTGCTGGTGATTGGACATTCTATGCCGACAATCGCGTATTTACTAACACGGCTGGCAGCAATGCCTATCTGCTCAATCCTATGGCTAATGGACAATTGCAAACCATTACAGCTCGCACTTATGGCGATGTGAATGGTTCCTATACCTTGCCTGCCGTTAAATCGGATGAATTGATCCCGATAGAAACCGGAGAAACCCAGTATGTTGAAGCCGGTAAATCATTCGAATTGCCTGTCCGTTTGGAAGAAGGCATTGATTTCAGCGCCATGACGTTACTGCTGCATTACGATAACACGAAAGTTCAGATCGAAGGATTAACTTCAGAAATACCCGGTCTGCAATATGTGATTGAAAATGATCAGGTCCGTGCAGTATGGTCTCGTATTGAACCAGTTTCGTTCAGCAATGGCGATAGCTTCGTTACCTTACAGATGCATACCATTGCTCCTGTTAACTCCAACGACGATGTATTGTTTATGCAAAGTCTGACCGAGTTTGCTGATAATGCCGCTAACGTCATACCTAATGTAGTATTAGCTACCAACAAAATCGAAAATGTTGTTTCGGGTACAGGTGAGTTGAATAAAACAAGCTTTACACTCGACGCATATCCGAATCCTTTTGTAGACAAAGTTGTGCTTAAATATTCATTGTCGGAGCCAGCTAATGTAAAAATCTCATTGATTGATATGACGAATCGTCCTGTAGCAGACTTAATTGAAAGCAAACTCCAGGCAGGTGATTATAGCTATGAGTATAAAGCTGCTAATAACCTGAATAGCGGTGTATATTTTGTCAAAGTGTATGTGGAAGGTAAGAACAATACCTTTACTAAGTTGCTTAAACTTGTTTATGTAAGATAAGAGCTGATGGAAGTAAGTGCCGGCATATCCGGTACTTACTTTTCATTTGCTGAATTATTCTTCATTTTAAAAGAAAATATATTCAACAAAAAAACAGATAACAGTGAAATATAAACACAATTAAATTTAAAAGAAATGAAAAATATTTTTCTGATCATAATAGCGAGCCTGTTATCCATCCAACTGATGGGTCAGGCTACAGTAAGCATCCAGCAAGTGGAAGGAGCTGTCCCCGGATCGGGTTTAAACGTTCCGGTTACCGCCAACTTCTCTTCGGTTACCGGTGGAGTATCGGCTTTTACCTTTTATATCTCATTCGACAGTAATGTGTTTACCTTTACCGGACTTGCTAATCTGGCACTCTCAGGTATAGAATATAGCATTAATGGTTCAAATCAGATAATCGTTCAGTGCGTTGGAGCCCAAAGCAACTTAAATGGGAAGCTCTTCGATCTTGTATTCAACTACAATGGCTGGAATTCGGCCATTACCTTCGGGGACCAGAGTCAGGTTGCCGATAAAAATGCCAATATCGTTCCTACTACTTTTAACTCCGGCTATGTGCATATGGTTGATGCAACCCCGGCTCTCGCTGCTGCCAATGTAATTGCCAATGCCGGACAAACGGTGGATGCAGCGGTAACCACCACAGGTTTTTATAATGTAGCTGGTTTCAATATCGAAATTCAACTTGCCAATGCTTCCGTTATTAACGGGAACGTTACGGTCGTAAATAAAAATGCTGCTCTTACTGGTGATTTTACAACCAATTATCAAAATGGAGTAATATATATAGCATGGACCAAATCTATTACCGGGGGAATTATCTCTCTGGCCAACGGCTCCAAACTATTCGACCTGCAGTTCAGTTTTGCCGGTGGTAACTCAACCGTCAATTTCAATACAACATATTCCAAGATTTTCAAGAATCTGCCTTCTTATCCACCCTTTGCCGGGGTTACCTTTACCAATGGATCAATCGTTGAATTAGCATTAAATTCCACGAATCAAACAGTAAATCTGGGAGATAATACGTCATTTGGCGTTACGGCTACCGGTGTATCATCCTACCAATGGCAGGTTAGTACAAATGGTGGAGCCAACTTTACCGCATTAACCAACACAGCCCCTTACAGCAGTGTAACAACGGCTACCATGAATATAACAGGTGCTATCGCAGCAATGAATGGTTACAAATACCGCTGTGTTGTACAGCCTGGTAATGTTACTTCATCTGCCGCAACATTGTCTGTTAACCCTCTTACGGTTAATATAAAAGTGATTCTGCAGGGGGCTTTTAATGGTACCAATATGAATACTATCCTAAACACGTCAAACTACTTACCAAAAGTTCAGCCCTATAATTCTGCTCCTTGGAATTATTCTGGTACAGAAACTGTCGCCAGTATACCTAATGCCAATGTTGTTGATTGGGTTTTGGTTGAATTGAGAACGGGTACAGCTTCCGGAACAGTAGTTGGAAAGAAGGCCGGCTTTGTTTTAAAGAATGGAAGTATTGTTGGTTTGGACGGAGTAAGCCCACTTACTTTCCCAACCTTGGATATGGCTAATTATTATATTGTTGTGCGCCATAGAAACCACCTTGCTATCATGAGTTCTTCTGCCCAGCCATTAAATTCGGTAAGTACGCTTTATGATTTTTCTACTGCTACTTCAAAAGCATATGGCACTAACCCGATGGCGTCGCTCACAGGTGGAGTTTTCGGTATGTGGGGTGGAGACATTAATGCAAATGGAAATGTTCGTTTCAATGGTTCTAACAATGACCGTACGTCTCTGTTCTCTGCTATTGGCAATTCGGTTGTTTTTGGTTATCTAAATACCGATGTAAATATGAATGGTAATGCCAGATTTAATGGTTCCAGTAATGATCGTACAGCAATTTTTGGTTATGTAGGAAATTCAGTTATCATATCGCAAGTTCCATAATAATATTATCTTTTGAATTATTAATATTTAAATTAAAAAATCTATGAAAAGTAAACTTTTACACTCTGCCTTTTTATGTATTTTCTTTATCGGCTTTGCTACTTCCAATGTCTTTTCTACGGGGGTACAAACTACCTTTACGAAATCAGGCAATGTTATCACTGTTTCGGCTAAACCAGATATCGATTACTCTGGGACGCTTACTGATTTCGTATGCCCGTTCAGATATTTAAATGCTGATGGATTGTCATTTACTGTAACCAGCTCTTATTTGCCAGCTACTATTGGAGAAATAACTACTGATCCCACTGACCCGGCATACAATATCACAACCTTTATTATTAATAGTGGAAGTATAGCAGTTAATTGGACCGCTAATTCAGAATATCCAATATTTAGTTTTTCTGTTTCTGGCGGACTCGGAACAAGCTCATTCTCTATTACTCTTGATAGTCCTGATCATCTTTATGCAATTTATTACGAGCTAAATAATGTTGACATTACCAATTATGATGATCCATTTTATCCAGGCGCTGATAATTTAGCCATTACGACTTCCGGTAATTGGAAATATGCCACCGAAAATCTCATTTTAGGTAAATATTGGCTAACAACCGGAACTGCTGATTGGGCTACAGGTTCAAACTGGTCGGATGGTACGGCTCCTACCAATAGTCAGGATGTCGCTATTATTGCTAATGGGACACAACCTATTGCTGGTAACGGCAGTGTTTGCAATAAACTGAAAATTGAAACTGGTTCTTCTCTACAGATTGCTCACAATGGGAGTTTGACTATTAATGGCGATCTGTTAATTGCCGATGATAATGCACTTGTTGTAAAATCTGATGCTACCGGTTCCGGCTCCCTGATCGTAAATGGTACGGTTCCGTCTGGAAATAAAGTGAATGTTGAGCGTTATATTGCAGGCTGGAGCGATATAAGTCATGGCTGGCATTTTCTCAGTTCCCCTGTTGCCGCACAAGCTATCAGTACCTTTCATACTCCCGGTTCAAGCGACGACTTTTATAAATGGGACGAACCGACGGGTTTATGGATTAACCGCACTGCTACTGGTGGTGGATTAAACGGAGATTTTGAAACTAATTTTGTTGTCGGACGAGGCTATATGATTGCTAATGCTGCTACGAGCACTAAAACGTTTGTCGGTAGCCTGAATGTAGCTGATGTTTCCGTTAGTAATCTTACCAATACTCCTGCAAGCTCTTACGAAGGGTGGAATCTGATAGGTAATCCCTTCAGTAGCGCCATGCAATGGAATAATGGTAGTTGGACATTATCCAATGTAGCCAGCAACTGCCAGATATGGAATGAAGCCAATGCAAGCTATTCGGTGGTAAATGCAAACGGCATTATCCCGGCTATGAACGGCTTTATGGTTTATACTTCTACTGGTGGTGGATCACTCACCATACCGGCTTCAGCCCGTACACACAACGCTACCAATTGGTACAAACAAACTCAGTCTGACGACAACTACATTGCCATTAAAGCTGTGGATACCGAAGGACAGACTGCTCAGGAAACCATCATCAACTTCAATTCCGAAGCTACCGATGGTTTCGATATGCAATACGACAGCTATTTCATGGCTGGCTTTGCTCCCCGTTTTTACAGCGTCAGTCAGAACGAAGACTATGCTCTGAATACCCTGCCATCTTTGAGCTCAGACCTTACCATCCCATTGGGTTTTGTGAAGAACAACAGCAACAACTTTAGTATTGAACTTACCCAAAACATCCCCGGACAGATTGTTAACCTGGTTGACCAAAAGACCAATCAAACACATCTTTTGAGCGGAAGCAGCTACAGTTTTACTTCCGAAGCAGGCGATAGTCCCGACAGATTCTTGCTTAAGTTCGGTACCACGGGCATACAGGATCCCAATGCTTCACAATTCCATGCATGGGTTTATGACCACCGACTCTACATTGCCAACAACGAAGGAAATACACAGATTAATGTCTTCGATTTGGCGGGTCGTAACCTGCAAAGTACGCAATTAGTGGAAACCGGTACTCAAAGTATCCCATTAAACCAGTCAGCAGGAATATACCTGATCAGGTTAACCAATGGTTCTACCATACAAACTCTAAAAGTAATTATTAAATAATAAATCATTAAAAAAGATATAGTCATGAAAATTAAAAATATGTTTTTAAAGACCCTTTCAATACTATTTCTGGTGTTGCTTACTCATAGCCTACAGGCCGACACTCCACCCCCAACACCACCTGGTGCCCATGGTCAGGCCGGTAACCAGGCTCCTGAAGCCGGAGGCGGAGCGCCTATTGACGGTGGAGTTACCATTCTGCTCGTCCTTGGTGCCGTGTATGGAACCAAAAAAATATTTGCCGTTAAAAAAGACCAAGAATAAATTTCATAGGGTAAGCCTTTAGGGGCTTACCCTATTTTTTTCACAAGATGATGCATAATAAATTAGCCGAAATTATTGGCGTGCTATATAGTTGTTATTCCAGGAAGCCACACCACAATTGTCCCTTAAAAGGCATCGTTGAAAAACATTCCTATGCCGAAGCCATACATTTGCTTCAACGATTATCGGATGAAAAGATAGATGAAATCTACGAGCAAGCGCTTAAGTGCAATTGCAATCACTAATTGAACTAACATTTTAACCTGAACTATATCAATGAATATGGCTCAGGTTTTAGTTGTATGAACACAGGTCAAACCTGCTCATAGTTTGATCTTGCCCCACCTTACCTGCAACAGGTTTAAATGCAATTCAGGTCTGTCTGAAACCGTAATTGATACTTCAGGTTTACACCTGTGGATTCAGTATAGCCATTAAAAAATTAAGGCTACCCCCTACCCCTCGATTGATTTTACTGAAATTCGGCCTTACCACTTCGTGATTTTTAAAACGACAAATTATTATCTTCAGATGCAAATATTTTCTCAAGCATCGGAACAGGGAAAAAATTAATTTAAAAAAGATACGAAATAATTTGTATAAACAAAATATTAGTACTTTAGCTGATGTAAGTATGTGCTTACAATACTCGGCAAAATTCTACATAATAATGTGAAGCTAACATCATTTTAAATGGGTAATTAACGTTGGCGGGTAATTAAAAAGGTATTCAAAAATAAGGCGATACATCATCAGGAAAAAATTGAGTCGTTATGAAAAAGATAATACACCCTTTAATGGTTTTAGGTTCTATAATAACCGATTGTAATAGAACTAATGATGAAGGGTAAAAATGAAAAACATTTAATCAATTGGTTAAAAATAAATTAAGAATTTTGATTTACATTTTTGCAACTAAAATTCATGAATTAAAATCTGCCTCATGAAATTCATAAAATTACTTTCTATCCTGCTCCTGTTTAACGGCATTGTTTTGTCATCCTTCGGACAAACAAAAGAGAGTAATTGTCCCAATTCCGATTTTAGCTATGGTAATTTTTCAAACTGGGAAGGCTATTATGGATCTTTTTGGATGCCAGCACTACATCATGGATTTAAACCAACCCGACATGTAATAATTGCCGCACCGGGAACCTGGGATCCGCACACTTGTGATAGTTTGTTAACCGTTCCTCCTGGAGTAGCTTATTCGGCAAGATTAGGTAATGATAGCGTTTGGGCTCAAGGTGAACAACTTCGCTATTCGCTTACGGTTACACCCGAAACTAATTTATTCATTTATAAATATGCTGTTGTACTTGAAGATCCAGGTCATAAGCCTAATGAGCAACCAAGTTTTACCATTGAAATCAGAAATGAAAATGGTGAGGTTTTTGACTCTACTTGCGGTTACTATTATGTTTATGCGCCGAATCACAACCATATACTACCCCCGGGATGGTCAACTTGTAATATGGTTGTTTGGAAAGACTGGACCACTGTTGGTATGGACTTAACTCCATATATGGGACAAAATATTACAATTGTTTTTACTACAAGGGACTGCTCCCAGAATGCTCATTTTGGATATGCATATCTCTCGGCATCTTGCGGTAAGCTTCAAATGGCTGTAAATTATTGTCTTTACGATTCTTCGGCAACATTAACAGCTCCTGCCGGATTTACTTATTTATGGAACACCGGAGACACCACTCAATCATTAATTGTTCCCAATCCTTCACCGGGAACAATTAAAAGCTGTCTTTTAACATCCGTTAATGGATGCCAGGTTACGATTCAGGCATCATTATTTCAAACAGTTGTAAAATCTGATTTTAGTTATGTTTCGGAATGTCCTTATGTTCCGATTGTATTTAATGATTCCAGTACGGTAAATCAAAATGCAATTACTAATTGGACATGGAATTTTGGCGATGGAAGTTTACCGGTAACAAATATTCAGAATCCTGCACATGCCTATGAAAACGCTGGAACATATAACGTTACGCTTATAGCCTATTCTTCTGAAGGATGTTGCGATACAATCGTTAAACCGGTAACTGTATACCCAAAAGTAAATTCCGATTTTAGTTATACCCCTAAGTGCGTTAATTTTTCTATTCCTTTTTCTGATTTAAGTACAATAAGTCAAGATACTATTGTTGACCGGAAATGGGATTTTGGGGATGGAAGTTTGCCTGTAACAACTATTCTTAATCCTACTCATATCTATGAAAATCCGGGAACATACAATGTTTCACTCATCGCATACTCTTCCAGAAGCTGCAGCGATACTATCATAAAACCGATATCCGTATATCCGTTGCCATTGATTAAATTTTACCAAAACACATCATTAATTACCACCCCTTCCATCGTATTGTGTCCCTTCGATACCATTATTTTAAATACAAGTAATTGCGGCAGTTATTACGAATGGAAAAAGAAATCGGAACCGGATTGGTTTTCCGACAATCAATCCATCGAATTATCTAATCCGGGAATGGGAATTTATGCCGAAACATATTATTTAAAAGTTACCAATATAACTAATTGCATTTCGATGGATTCGCTACAGGTTTTATGGGATTTTAGTGGCTGTTATGGCATTAATGAACACAAAGATTTTATATCAAATATCTTTCCCAATCCTGCTACCGGGTGGATAACCATTGAATTGGAACAAAATTATTCGATTTCTTCGATAGAACTTTGTAATATCGAGGGGCAGGTACTGTATACACAAAAATATAATAATTTTCACACCAATCAATTATCCTTAAATTTAGCTAAATACCAAAGGGGGGTTTATTATTTAAAGATTTCATTAAACGATAGTTTTGAAATTAAAAAAATCATACTGTATTAAAATCCGGATTACGGTTAGTTAACTATACAATAATGAATAAGATATTAACATTGCAACATTTTTCTTTATCATTAATAATTTATTTCATCGTCTTTTATGTATTCGTTTGTCAAAATATGGGTTTAGCTCAAAATAGTTGTGGATATAAATTGACACCCAACAATTGTAACCCGTCAATCATTGATAAAGAAACAAACGTATGGTATTTTGGTAAAAATGCAGGATTAAATTTCAACGCTGTTCCACCATCGGTATTGAATAATGCAATAATAAATCAATTAGAAGGAAGTGCTTCTATTTCAGATGTATCTGGGAATTTCCTTTTTACTACGAATGGCGTGCAGATGGATTTAGTCAATGCAAACTTCCAAGAAATATCGAATAGCAATAATTTATATGGGAATTATAGTGCCACCCAATCCGCCATCATTGTCCCTCAACCGGGACACGATAATATATATTTCGTTTTTACCGTAGGCATTAATATACCATATCCATATGGACACGGGCTAAGTTATACCATCGTAGATATGTCGGATAATGGTTCAATATCAACAAAAAATGATTCCCTATTACCCTCAATTTCCGAAAAAATTACCGCAGTAAAGCACGAAAATGGAAAAGATTTTTGGATCATCGTACATGAATGGGATTCTAAACGATTTTTTGCTTATCTTCTTACCGAAAATGGGTTGGAACAACCGGTAATAAGTGAAACAGGTACGGAACATACCAAAGATGATTTAAATAATAATGCAATAGGGTATTTAAAAGTATCGCCCGATGGTTGCAAAATAGCACAAGCTATCTATGGTAAAGGTATTGTTGAATTATTAGATTTTGATAAAGCTACCGGAGAAATTTCAAATGCTATTTCTTCAAATCCTGTTTTTACCGGAGCATATGGCGTTGAATTTTCGACAGACAGCAAAATGTTATACCTGAGCACCAACGATTATGTTTTACATCCATTTTTTAATTCGACGCTCTATCAATTTACTGTTGATAATGGCCCCTATATCTTTGATCATCCCATAATATTGGCTTCGGATTCCAGCATTGATTATTTGGGTTTGCAATTAGCTACCGATGGTAAAATATATGTTGCGATTTCTATTCGTTCACAACTACCAAATAATGGATTTGATTATGTTGGAATTATTCAGAATCCGACAAGAGAGGGCTCTGCATGTAACTTTAACAGCATTGATCATCAAATCAACGATGGTATTTTCTTAAACGGAGGGAAATGCCGGATAGGTCTTCCCAACTTCATTCAGAGTTATTTTTATATTCCTAAATTTACCTATACATCCAATTGTTTTAAGGACATCACTCAATTTAATATTGTGAACAATACGAATGTTGATTCTGTACGTTGGGATTTCGGCGACAGTACTTTTTCTACCAATGTAAGCCCGCAACATCAGTTTCGGACATCAAAAGGATATAATGTAAAACTTACCGATTATTATAACGGAATTGGATATACCGATTCATTATTGGTAATCATTAATGATTTGCCAAAACTATTAATTAACAATGGGGATGACACTACATATTTTTTACCCGAAAAGTATGTTACCTTAGATGCCGGGAAAGGTTATAAAAATTATTTATGGAGTAATGGAAGTACAAGCCAGACAATTCAGGTTAATCAGGAAGGATGGTACTCGGTTAACGTAACTAATGAAAATTGCTGTGAAAAGACAGATTCTATTTTTGCCCGACAATTTGAATTAATTGTTCCATCGGCATTTATTCCTAAAAGCAGTGGAAAAGATAGAGAATTTAAGATAATTGATTATTATAATGCTTTTAAAGATTTTAAAATTTCAATATATAATCGCCTTGGAAAATTAGTATTTAAATCGAATGATATAAATAAAGGTTGGGATGGTTCAAACTATGCCTCCGATGTTTTTTATTACACACTAACTGCTACTTTAAAAAACGGGAAACAAATCAATAAAGATGGAAATATTACGCTAATAAATTAATATTGATACGTTGAAAAAAATATCAATTATACTATTATTTCTCTCCATCGGGTTGAACCTGATTGCACAGGACGTGCATCACTCTCAATTTAATTCAACGTTATTGATTTACAATCCGGCATTGACAGGACAGAGTGAAAAATATTTCAGGGCAGGGCTCGATGTCCGGTATCAATGGAATATTTACAAAACATATTCATTTTTTTTAGACAAAAGTATATGCCAAAACACATTTAAAAGGGACAAACTGGGAATCGGTTTATTCTTTTATAATGATAAAGCGGGTGATGGCGATTTAAAAACTTCTGAAGCGGCAATGTCGGCTTCCTATTCCAAATGCCTGAATGGTAACCGGAGTTTATTTTTTTCATTGGGTGCTTCTATAGGCTGGGTAACCAAAAGTATTTCTTATAATAATTTACAATTTCTGAGCCAATATACAGGTTTAACGTATGATCCGACACTTCCGGCAGATCTTTCCGAAGCAAATACCAGCTCAAATTATATTGATTTCAATGGAGGTTGTTTGCTCGATTATCATCCTCATTCTATGTTTGGTTTTAGCTTAGGCTACAGCCTTAATCACATCAATAAACCTACATATACCTTTATTAATAGCGATCAACGCCTGCCATGGAAATCGGTAATTCATGGAAGTGCTTCTGCAAAAATTAATAATTATCTGGAATTTGAACCATTCATCTATTATTCAACCCAGGGAATAGCCGATGAATTACTGATAGGATCTCAATTTTCGATACTCATTTCCGAATTGGAATATCACCGGAATAATCCGAATAAAAATATAGTAAAATATCGAACGTTAAAAAGAAAGGATAAAGAAGATTTCTATTTTTTATCGGGATTAACGTTTAGGGCTACTCCCTTTAGGGATATTATTGCATTTATTGGATTTGACTATAACAAGTATTATTTCACAATCAGTTATGATGAAAACATTAACACCGGAAAAGAAATTCTTAAGCGACGGGGCGGAATAGAATTTTCATTCGTGAAAAAATTACCTTGCAGCAATAAAAGAAAAGAATGCAATAATGCTGATTGTTATTCGTACTAATTTAAAAATTCCAATCCAATTTATTCATCAGAAAAGAAGTGAGCCAATAATTAGCAGGCAAAAAACGACTAACAATTTTACTATGCTTCTGAAAAAGAAAGAACCGCCAAAAGAAAAATTAAGATTACATCCCCGAAACAAACATCGGGAACGCTATAATTTCAAAGAACTTATTAATAGCTGCCCGGAATTAGCTCAATTTGTTTCGTTGAATGCTTATAACGATGATTCTATCGATTTTTTTAATCCAGAAGCTGTAAAAATGCTGAACAAAGCGCTATTGAAGCGCTATTATGACATTAACAAATGGGATATTCCTGTAAACTATTTATGCCCATCCGTTCCGGGAAGAGCCGATTATATTCATTATATGGCAGATTTATTAAGTAGCTTTAATGATGGAAAAATCCCAAAGGGGAGCCCAATCAAATGCTTAGATATCGGCATAGGTGCAAGTTGTATTTATCCAATTATTGGAAATAAAGAATACGGCTGGTCGTTTACAGGTAGCGATATTGATGCTGCTTCTATTGAGTCTGCTTCCAAAATCGTTGAATGGAATCCGGTTTTAAAAGGGAAGATTGAATTTAGATTGCAACATAATCCGAACGATATTTTTTATGGTATCATTCAAAAAGACGAATGTTTTGATTTGTCTATTTGTAATCCACCTTTTCATGCTTCAATGGCAGAAGCTCAATTTGGGACACTTCGTAAGTTAAGCAATTTAAAGCATGAAAAAATCACTAAACCAACACTGAACTTTGGCGGGCAGAGTAATGAATTATGGTGCAAGGGGGGTGAAGGACAGTTTGTACGAAACATGATTCACCAAAGTAAACAATTCTCAGCTTCTTGTTTTTGGTTTTCCACTTTGATTTCAAAACAATCCCATATAGCCAGTGCCTATAAGGCTTTAAAAAAAGCAGAAGCGATTGAAGTGAAAACCATTCCAATGGGTCAGGGGAATAAAACCAGTCGAATTATTGCATGGACATTTTTATCCCGGGAACAACAGCAAAAGTGGGTGAATACAAGGTGGAATAAGGCATTAATGAGCGATAAAAAAGGTTAATAATAAATGTCCGGTTGAATAGTAATAAGTAAAAATTGCCCACCGGCTTCATCATTTGATAATCTCTTGCCCCTTTCACTTGCCCTTTTCACTTGCCCCTTTCCATCAGCAGTTTGTTTATCAATTCAAGTTGGACGATATCCTTTTCCAGCTGCATGATGCGTTGCTGCAAGGCGGCATTTTCTTCCTTCAGTGTGGCAGATTCGCCGGAGGTATCGGCTCCACCGGTGAAAAAGGTAAAGAAGTTATGACTGAGTGCGGAAGAGATGCGCTGCAACTGTGCTATGGTAATATTTCCGTCTTTTAAAATAAGATAAACATTACGGTCGGACATTTTTAAGCTGAAGGCTAATGTGCGGACACTTATTTTATTTGCATATAAGTAATCGCGTATGCACTGATGAATAGTTGTTGCCATAGTTATACGATTTGATGTTTCGCAAAGATACAAAATTATGAATAAATTATTCACTACTATGAATATAATTTTCAGTAATAAGAAGTAGAGTTTCAGTATTGAGAAACAGAGTTTCGTTATTAAGAAATAGAGTTTCAATATTGCGAATTAGATTTTCAGTATTGCGAATTAGAGTTTCAATATTGCGAATTAGAGTTTCAGTATTGCGAATTAGAGTTTCAATATTGCGAATTAGAGTTTCAGTATTGAGAATTAGAGTTTCAGTATTGAGAATTAGAGTTTCAGTATTATGAAGTAGCGTTTCAGTTTTAAGAATTAGTAATGTTGTTCATATATTGATTTCTTTCACTGTTTTAGATTTCTCCCTTCGGTCGAAATGACTGTCGTTCTTAAAGAAAAGAAGGAGGAAGGAGAGTGGGCGGCTACGCCGCCCACTCTCCAACCATTACCGACATCTTGCGAGCAGTCATTCCGACCGAAGGGAGGAATCTCACTGCATTAAGATAGGATGTTTTCCCAAATTCCGTCTTTCGGGGGCTATAACTGCATTAGGATAGGATGCCCTTTCTGGGCATATTCCGGAAAGTAATTCGTGTCATTCGTGTTCTATGGCTTTATTGGCCGAATAATGGATTTGGCCGAATAAAACATCTATTTGCCTCATATTTCATATTTCCTTTTCAAATAACTTTTTTAATTTTGCCCACCGTTAGCGGAAGCAATAATGTAAATAATAGTATAGATTCAGCGCCTGTTACCGAAATCTTCGTACAGGATTTTTTATCATTAATCATTATTTGATTATTCTTCGTAGCGCTGACGGATAGGAACGAAAAACATAGAAAAGTGAAACGTTTTATATTACTGATATTTTTCAACATGCCGTTTTTATGGATAGCAGCTCAGTCTGTTATCAATGTAAAGGCAAAACAGGAAGGGGATAGCGTAGTAATAACCTACAATCTCGATTATGAATATCCTGCAGATATTTTGTTGTACAAAAGTGATGACCTTGGCGTAAGCTTTAAAAAAATCGAAAACAATCTTACCGGTAATGTGGGGAAATGTATTCAGGCTCACAGCAATGAAATGCCATTGGAAATAGTATGGCATCCATTGGGCACAACTGACATTGTTATCGGCGATAATATTATATTTAAAGTAGTGGCTATCCCAAAATATTGGCAATTTACCGATGCGAGGGATGGCAAAACGTATAATACCATACGCATGGGAGACCAGACCTGGATGGCGGATAACCTTGCTTACATTCCGAAAGATGGTAAATACTGGACTTACACCAAGGAGCAAAGCAATGGAACCGATTATGGCTGCCTGTATAATTGGGAAACGGCCAAAAATGTTTGTCCCGATGGCTGGCACCTGCCGGATGAAGATGAATTTAAAACCATGCTGGAAAGCATAGGGGGAAGCAAACAGGATATTTATGATGCACTAATTAAAGGCGGCTATAGTGGATTCGAAGGGTTGTTGGGCGGTTATTATATGGGAAGCACATGGGGTATCAGTAGTGTCGGAGTTGATGGGTGCTTTTGGTCATCAAGCGAATATGATGATATTCGTGGAAGGCATTTAGAAATAGAAAAAAATAAAAATGAGGAAGAAAATAAAGCAAGAACATCTGTTTGGCTAAAAGTTATTGGTATGTCTGTTCGCTGTTTAAGCAATAAGTAGCCATTCTGTTTATTAATAATACGATTTAAAATGGTCATGTCAAAAATACGGTTTGTTTGTTTAATAGTTTTATTGTTTAGTGTCCTTGGCGTAAAAGCCCAGGGCGAATTTTCCGGTTTAAGTAATCCTGTTTCATTGGCTATGGCCAAAGAAAATGTTTCCATAAAAGATATTCCACCCGTAGTTTATATCAAAAGGTATGTTGAACCCAGAATTGCTGAATGGCAAAAGAAAGGGGAGTTTGAAAAAACCATTGATTATAAAAAACGGATAAATGAACAAACCCGCAATGTCAAAGTGCAACAACTTACCAAGGAAGCCATCCGGCAGCTAAAAAACGATTATTCCAAATCCATTCAATGGGCGACCTGTGAATTGAGCCAATACGATCCGGATAACGAAACCTATTTGATAAAATCGGAACAACTGGGCGATTTTGCCGTTCCGGTAATCGCTTCCGAAGCGCCGGCTTTTAAACATAACTGGGCTAAAATGCAATTCGCAAACACCGATTTCAATCTGACAAATAGTAAACTGATTTTGTCGAAGCTTACCATAAAAAATCCGGCCAGCGGGAAAATGTACAAATACGACAGCAAGCAACCTTCGACTTATGCGGTGAATAACATAAACTACAATTTTGCCCCTATCGAAATAGATGTAAAACCCAACAAGGAAATAATCCAAAATACCACCATTAATAATCCGCCCACCCCGGAAATAGCGGATGTGGATATCAATATCCCGGTGAACAGTCCAACAAACAATAAAACCTTTGCGGTGATTATTGCCAACGAGAACTATAAACGGGAAGTTAAAGTGCAGTATGCCGCCAACGATGGTAAGATATTTACGGAATATTGCAGAAAAACATTGGGTATTCCCGAAACGAACATCCATTTTGTGCAGGATGCTACGTATGGCGCCATGAAATCGGAAATAAAATGGATAGCCGACGTCATCGGCGCATATAACGGACAGGCAAAAGTTATTTTTTATTATGCCGGACACGGCATGCCCGACGAGGGCGATAAATCAGCCTTTTTGTTACCCACCGATGGCTTTTCATCCGACTTTGAAACGGCCATTAAATTGGATGATTTGTACGACCGGCTAACCGCTTCCCCTTCCCAAAGCGTTACGCTTTTTCTCGATGCCTGCTTCAGCGGGAGTGTGCGCGACGAGGGCATGCTTGCCAATGCCCGTAGTGTAAAGATAAAACCCAAAACTGGCGCATTGAAAGGAAATATGGTAGTGTTCAGTGCCGCCACCGGCGACGAAACGGCTTATCCCTATAAAGATAAACAGCATGGCTTGTTTACTTATTTCCTGTTGAAAAAATTGCAGGAAACTAAGGGCGACGTTGATTATGATCATTTATCCAATTATATCATCGAAAACGTGAAACAACAATCGGTGGTGGTAAACCAAAAGTTACAGACGCCGCAAATCAATACTTCGGCGGATATGGTTAATACCTGGACTAAAATGAAGTTTAACTAAGAGATGCCTTTTACCTAAGGCTTACCCCTACCCTGCAATAGTTCTGGCTGAAATCGTAAACCATAATTGCAATTTGTGAATATCTTTCTTTTCAATCCGCACAATCCGCACAATCCGCAGAATCCGTACAATCCGCACAATCCGTACAATCCGTACAATCCGCACAATCCGTACAATCCGTACAATCCGCAGAATTACCTTATCAGTTCCACCGAGCCTTTGATCATCCGTTTATGTTCGCCGTTCAGGGTTATTTCATACACATCGCAGACGTAAAAGTAAACTCCGTCGCTGCATTCGCGATTGTTGTTCTTGTTTTTACCATCCCACTGGAAAGCCGGGTCGGTAGTTTTGTAAACAATTTTTCCCCACCGGTCAAATATTTGCAAATCTATTTTTTGTACGGATGTAAATGGAAAAGCCTTGAAATAATCGTTAGAACCATCATCATTGGGAGTAAAAACATTGGGAAGTTTGTACATCGAACAGGAATCAATATCCACACAAACCATATTGCTTCTTTCGCTCTGATTGCCTACCGAATCAATGGCTGATACGGCATAACATCCGGCTATGGATGGCATACCGGAATGCACATAATTCATCGGGTTAGGATGAAGAATGGAATCGAGAAGCTGTAACGTACCCTGGCCTGTAGCTGAGTAAAAGATATAATATTTTTCCACATCATGGGCGCAAATTTCATTGGGAAAAGTCCAGTTTAGGGTATTCGATCCTTTGGCACACTGCGTAGTTACATTTAGTTCAGGAGGGCATGGAGGAATATTATCGTTGGGAATGCCACAATTTTCCTGAGAGAAATTGAGGATTGGGTTAACGATTCCTGAAGCCGTATAATTCCCGATGGTTTTAACTTTGTAACAATACGAATTTCCATTGATTAAATTGGTATCAATATAAGCCGGCACATTAACAGATGATAATGAATCAAACAAAAGGTTAGCTGGGTTTTGCCTGAAAATAATGTACTCATGATTGGTCCACGGAACGTTAAAATTAAAATTCAGGTGTAAGGCATTATCGGAAGGACTGATCTGCAAAAAAACCGATGTGGCTATCTGGGTGCTACCGATATAAAAGCGGTTGCCGGGACTATCGTTATAAAAATCAATACGGCAACTGTATTGAAAATCTCTCGTGTTCAGATTTCTTAGCGTATAAATGGTATCATTCAGATCGGAAAGGGAATCAATCAGCGAAAATTGGTTCCCCTGTTGGTTCGATGATAGATAAATCAGATATTTGTATGGTCCCGGTGCTTGAATGGTATCCATTTCCGTTGGTTTCGACCAGGCAATACCAATATTTCCCGTCGTGGCAGAAGTATTTTGGACATCCACATTGGTTATTACCGGAATATCTTTACGGAGTGAGGTGCAAACCTCAGCCGAAGGATAACTTTCGGCACCATCGGTAAAATTAGCGATAATCATGTAGCAATAATCAACGCCATGTTGCAAACCTATCCCGTTATTATCATCAATAAATGAAGTATTGTCAATGGAAGATAGTTGCTCTATTGCAGTATATCCCGTAAAAGCGGGTACGCCTGTTACGCAATGACTGGGAACATATCCATAATAATGGCTCTTTCGGAAAATGGTGTATCCGGAAGCTTTGGGACAGACACTTTTATCCCAGACCAAATGGACAGCATTCCCCATAGGCGTTGCCATAACATTTTTGATAGCAGGAGCTACCACAGTAATGTTCACGGTTTTAATATCCACTAAATGTACCGGTGAACCGTTATCCTCGGCTTTAAAAAACAGGCTGTATGGTTGTTTCTGAACTTTGGTATAGTCGGGAGTCCAGCTAAAGATAGAGGAAACCCTGCTAATGGAATCAACTGTTTGAAAAGTAGCCGGATTGTCAGTCATAACCAGCGGACCGCCGGTAGCGCTGAGGGTAACCCGGTTGGTATCCGGATCGGTCGCCACCACGTTGAATTGGATTGGAGTTCCTGCCTCTACGCAGGTATCATTCAACGATTGAATTACCGGTGGATGATTATCACAGGCTTCAATATTAATCTGCATGTCGCGGGTAACGTATCCTATCCGTTGACCATTTCGCCATTCTTCAATCAAAAAAGCGATGTTATATTCACCGATGATCACAGGACTGTCCCAATAGATATCGCCTGTGGCAGAATTAATGGAAAATGAATTACTTGCTTCAGGAAGTGTATATCCGGGTATAGGCAGCCCCATGGCTCCGCGGCAGCTTACCAATTGATACGACAGGCTGTCGCCATCGCTGTCGTAAGCTCCGGGATTGTGAAGATACGGAACACCAACACAACCTTTATCAACCGGAGGCATCAATAATTCAGGAGAATTGTCAGAGCCTAAAAATGGATTAATAATAAGTTGGGTTTCTATATACAATGGTATTTCTACCGAATTGGGAATATTGATTATCCCCCAATTTCGGTTAGGGTCTTCCAACGAGAGAAGATAAGTGCTGCTGGTAGGATAGGTATGGGTGCCAATATAAATATTCTTTTTTATGTCCGTCCCAACCATTTCACCTAAATGCTCACAATACTCCCCATTAGGATTGACACCTGCGGGTCCATTAATACGCTGAAGTACCGACGAATCACCATCGCCCCAGCGTAAAGTCAATACATTGCGGTCGGCAGGACTGGGGGAATAGGAATAGGTTACAATGGTAGCTTCATATTTCAGTCCCGACAAATGCCGGTATGTTATTTCGCCAGCCCGTTGATGAGTAGCATACGCACACAAAAAAGTACTAACTGTAATTAAGCAACTTAGTAATATTTTCTTCATCCGGAATTATTCCTAAATAAGGAACTCAAAAGTAATAACTTTCGTATTAAACCTTGAAATTATTATTGAAAAACGCGCACTTATTTTTTCCCGAAATTCCTTTCTCCGAATTGCTCGGGAATGCTGTCGGATTTGTACTTGGACGGGCATTTAAGTAATAAGCTGCTTGCGACAAATAAACTATCTTTCATTTTACCACTTATCACCACCTGTTCCGACTTTTCAAAATCCTGTGGCTTGGCATCGTGATAAACAACCATTTTTTCTATTCCTTTATTATCAATTAAATAAAATGAAAATTGGTTGGCATTTTTTTTTATATCGTAAATTATTGGTTTCCTTTTATCCAATTTTCCAATAATATGGACCTCTTTTCCAGGAAGCTTTTGTGCGGCAGCAAAATCGGAATAGGTATTCGTATCGGTAACCGTACTGATGATTACTCCGATAATTACTACCAAAACGATAATCAATATAATGTGCAATGGTTTCAATGCTGATGTGTTATCGGTTTATAAAACAATGAATGAGTATAAAATCAGACATCTGTCTTGTCTTTCCGGCTTTTTTCGAGACGATGGATTTTCCGATCCAAAAAAATCAGATAGACAAACAAACCGGCGAAGATAACCGCTATGACTGCGATAACCACAAATAATTTATCCGAATCCATCATAAAGTGTTCATTTTATGTTCAATTTTACAAATCTTAATTCTCAGGTTCAGTATCCAGACAGCAAGCAATATCCAACCGATAATCGCCGGATAAAAGACCAGACGCAAATGATTATCCATTGTTTTAACCGTTAATGGATTATTGACATCGCCCGGATGAATAGAACCTTGAGCCAAACGGGGCAGGATTCCAATGAACACGATTAATAAAACATAGGCAAAAATATTATACACTGCCGACACCTTGGCCCGTTTCTGCTCTTCATTCAATGAATTGCGCAAAACTAAATAGGCAAAGTAAACCAACAGGCTCACCGCGGCTCCGTTGAGTTTGGGATCGTTTACCCACCAGCTTCCCCAGGTAAATTTTGCCCAGATCATGCCGGTGGCAATTCCCAAAATCCCGAAAAACACGCCCACCTTCGATGCTTCCTGTGCTACAATATCATTATCTGTTTTAAAACCTGACAAATAGCGTATGCTGTAAATAAAGGAGATGGTAAATATAACGAGCATGGCAAACCACATCCCGACATGAAAAAATAAGTTGCGTATGCTTTGATGGATGATAGGCAAATCGGGAACCGGAATTAATAAACCGGCAACCAGGCTGAAGAGGATCAATACCACACATAAAATTTTCCACCAGTTTTTTTTCATTCGCTATTTGATGATTAATCCCTCCAAAGATAGGGAAACAACAGGTAGCTTAAGAATACAACTACCGTGTTTATTAACAAAATTACGAGTAATAGGTTTGAATTTTCGGCCCAGGTTGTGGCGATGAGTGCATTTTTGGAAACTTTCATCAGGGTAATCAATAATGGAAGCACGAGCGGAAAGCTTAAAACTGCCATCAGGGTAAAATTATTGTCGGTCCGCGAAGCGATGGCTGAAACCATCGTTAAAATGGAAGCAAAACCGAAACTACCCAAAATCAACGCCATAAAGAAAATGCCGTGATTTACAATCACATCCGACATCAACAAAGCAAAAACGCCAAAGCAAAACAAAGATAAAATGACGGTAAGCAACAGGTTGTAAATAATTTTGGACAGAATTACCGATTGCGAACTGGCGATGGAATAATAATACAATTGCCTGCTCCTACTCTCCTGAACAAAACTTTTGGAAACGGCGCTAACCGAAGCAAATAAAAGGATAATCCAAAACAATGAATTCCAGGTTTCCGGCTCAATAATCCGGCTGAACGAGAGATAACACACAAAAATGGTGGACACTACATAAAGAATGATTCCGTTGATGGCATACTTCTGCTTTAATTCGAGCCGGATATCCTTTAAAACAAGATGTTTTATTTCGTGAACCAACATGGGAGCCATTTTCTATGACAAAGATATTTAATTTGCCGGTTAAACAAAAAAAGTCCTTCCGGAGAAGGACTTTTAAATAAAAACAATGATAACTGGTTATTGAACCATTAATTTACCCGTCTTAATTCCATCTTTAGTCGTGAGTTGAACCATATAAATTCCCGGCTGGAAGTTGGAAACATTTAACTGATATTCTTTAGTATCCATGGATTGATCGAAAACAACCTGGCCCGAATAATTGGCAATACGAAGCTGGAGAATATCTTTTTCTGATGTTATTTTAACATTTTCGCTTGCCGGATTAGGATAAATTTTTAATGATCCGTTATTAATTTCAGGAATGCCGTCAAGCCAATCTACGAATCCATTTATATAATTGGGAACAAATATATTACCATCATAATCAGCAAATTCACGAGGAGTAGGATTATCACTCCAAATTACATTCGTAAAAACGTCTCTACTATATATCGGATTAAATGTAATATTAAAAAATATGCCATCCAAAATATTGATACCTTCCATATCGGCTGCCCAGACAAAAGTAATATGACCGGCTGAAGGATTACCAACGGTAACGGCTTCAATACCCGTATACCAGTTCGAGGCATCAAAGAAAGTTGCCACCGCAGGATTGTATTCGATAGTAAACTGGAAAGAGCCCATATTTACAACATTTTGGGCAGTTACCGTAACAGTTGCTGGTTCGTAAGAACCGGCATAAGCACCATTAATGGTAAATGTAGAAAAATTATAATTAAATAATATTGAGCCATTTATATAATTTGGCACAAAAATTACACCATTAAAATCGCCAAATTCACGGGGTGTGGGATCATCGCTCCAACTTACGGCAGAGGTACCTTTTGAGTTGAGCAAGGTAAAGTCAATGTTAAAGAAATTATCATCAGGAATATTGATACCTTCCGCATCGGCAGCCCAGACAAAAGTAAGTTTACCTGGTGAAGGATTGCCGACGGTAACGGCATCAATTCCGGTGTACCAGTTGGAAGTACCGGTATAGGTCAACAAATTAGGATCATATTCGATGGTAAACTGGAAAGAACCCATATTAACAATATTTTGGGCATGAACCGGCAGAGAAACCGGACCGGGAACGGCACCGATTGTTTCTATGGTCAAAACCGGGTAGGTAGGATTGGTTCCCGAAACGTTGCCATTGATATATTCCGGCAGAATAATACTTCCGTCATAATTTACAAATTCCCGTGGCGTAGGATCATCACTCCATGAAACGGCGGACGTACCTCCAATGTATGTAAAATTGATATCAAAAAAGTCAGCGTCCGGTATATTTATTCCGGCATCGCCAGCCCAAACAAAAGTGATCTTTCCAGGAATGGTATTTCCGATTGTAACGGCATTAATACCAGGATACCAGTTGGTAACGCTATCATAAGTCATTGCGGCAGGATTGTATTCAATGGTAAACTGAAAAGCTCCCAAATTGACAAAATCCTTGGCGTGAACCGGTAAAACAATAGCTCCCGGAACGGCATTGGTAATAGTCGCTATGGTCAATATAGGAGTTACCGGTGAGATAAAACCTTCCTGAGTTACGGTAACCTGAACAGGACTACCGGTAGCGCCGGGAGCGGTAACGGTGATGGTTCCGATTCTTTGCGTTGGCAAAGTATTGGCTGCATAAGCCACTTCAATGGTTCCGCTGTTTACCCCGCTACCTCCACTGGTGATGGTCAACCAATCATTGCCGGTGGTTACGGCTGCCGTGTAATTCATGGTGCCGGTGCCGGTATTGGATACGGCAAAGCTGGTAGCTCCTAAATCTGCACTTACATCCTGATTCGATGGCGTTACGCTAAGAACAGGCTGAAGATTTATTCCCGCCTGGGTTACGGTAACCTGCATGGGACTTCCGGTAGCGCCGGGAGCGGTAACGGTGATGGTACCAATCCTGGGAGTGGCCAAAGTATTTTCTGTAAATGCCACTTCAATGGTGCCGGAATTACCGCCAGTAGCTCCGCCGATGATGGTTAACCAATCATTGCCGGTGGTTACGGTTGCCGAATAGGTCATGGTGCCGGTGCCGGTGTTTGATACGGCAAAATTAGCAGTGCCGGCTTCCGAATTTACATCCTGATTAGCCGGTGTTACCGAAAGAATAGGTTGAGGAATTACATTTCCCGTAATACTTCCGTTGATGTACGTTGGCACAAAGAGAACTCCATTATAATCGGAAAATTCCCGTGGGGTGGGATTATCACTCCAGTTAATTGCCGAAGTCCCCGAGATGTAGTTAAAGTTTATATCAAAAAAGTTTCCGTCAGGAATATTGATACCCTGAAGATCGGCTGCCCAAACAAAAGTAAGTTTGCCTGCTGAAGGATTCCCGACGGTAACGGCAGTGATGCCAGTGTACCAATTGGAAGTACCGGTATAGGTTACCACAGCAGGATCGTATTCAATAGTAAACTGAAAGGCTCCCAGATTAACAATACCCTGGGCATGAACCGGTAAAACAACGGCTCCCGGAACTGCGCCGGAAAGGGTTCCTATGGTTAACATGGGAAACGGGGGAATACTTGCCTCTTGCGTTACGGTAACCTGAGCGGGACTGCCGGTAGCGCCGGGAGCGGTAACAGTGATGGTACCCGTTCTGGAAGTAGCCGAAGTATTTTCTGTAAATGCTACGGCTATGGTGCCGGTGTTGCCGCCTGTGGCTCCGCCAGTGATGGTTAACCAATCGTTGCCGATAGTTACAACTGCCGAATAAGTCATGGCGCCGGTGCCGGTATTGGATACGGTAAAATTAGTGGTGCCCGCTGGCGATGTTACATTTTGATTAGTTGGGGTAACCGTAAGAATAGGCTGAGGATTAGCGCCAGCCTGGGTAACGGTAACCTGTACGGGACTTCCGGTAGCACCGGGAGCAGTAACAGTGATGGTACCAGTCCTGGGGGTAATTGAAGTATTTTCTGTAAATGCTATGGCTATAGTGCCTGTGTTGCCGCCTGTGGCTCCGCTGGTGATGCTTAACCAATCGTTGCCGGTAGTTACAACTGCCGAATAAGTCATGGTGCCAGTGCCGGTATTGGATACGGCAAAGCTGGTGGTACCGGCAGGAGATGTTACATTCTGATTAGTAGGTGTAACGGTAAGTATGGGCTGAGGATTAGCGCCAGCCTGGGTAACGGTAACTTGTACTGGACTGCCGGTAGCGCCGGGAGCGGTAACAGTGATGGTACCAGTCCTGGGGGTAATCGAAGTATTTTCCGTAAATGCTACTGCTATGGTGCCGGAATTGCCGCCGGTGGCTCCGCTGGTGATGCTTAACCAATCGTTGCCGGTGGTTACAGTTGCCGAATAAGTCATGGTGCCAGTGCCGGTATTGGATACGGCAAAATTAGTGGTGCCGGCTGGTGATGTTACATTTTGATTGGATGGCGTAACCGTAAGGATAGGTTGCGGATTAGATCCGGATTGGCTTACAGTAACCTGAACAGGACTACCGGTAGCACCGGGAGCGGTAACAGTGATGGTACCAGTCCTGGGGGTAACCGAAGTATTTTCTGTAAATGCTACTGCTATGGTTCCGGCATTGCCGCCGGTGGCTCCACTGGTGATGCTTAGCCAATCGTTGCCGGTGGTTACAGTTGCCGAATAAATCATGGTGCCGGTGCCGGTATTGGATACGGCAAAATTAGTAGTACCAGCATTTGATGTTACATTTTGATTAGTAGGTGTAACGGTAAGTATAGGTTGTTCGGGAGCGCCCGCTTGTACTACCGAAACAATTTCAGGGCTACCGGTAGCCCCGGGAGCGGTAACGGTAATCGTACCGGTCCTGGGGGTGGTAGACAAATTTTGGCTATAAGCCACAATGATAGTACCCGAATTTCCGCCGACAGCGCCTTCAGTAATAGTCAGCCAATCGGTTCCGGTAGTTACCACGGCTGAATAGCTCATGGTACCAGTTCCGGTGTTGGAAACATTAAAAGAAGTAGAACCTTCCTGATGAGGAACGTTCTGGCTATCCGGAGTTACATTAAGAATAGGTTGTTGAGGAGAACCTCCATTTACATTACCATTTACATAGGTAGGAACAAAGATATTCCCATCATAATCTGCAAATTCTTTTGGAGTAGGATTATCGCTCCAGTTTACAGCCGATGTCCCTGAGGCGTATGTAAAATTTAAATTAAAAAAAACGTTATTTGGAATATTTATTCCCTGAGCATCGGCAGCCCAGACAAAAGTAATTTTTCCTGGAGTCGGCGTTCCTATAGTTACAGCAGTAATCCCTGTATACCAATCAGTCGAACTTACATACGTCAAAACTGCAGGATCGTATTCAATGGTAAACTGAAAAGCTCCCAGGTTTACAAAATCATTAGCCATAACAGGCAGAACCAAGGCTCCGGCAGTAGCATTAGTAATAGTGCCAATGGTTACTGTTGGCGTTCTCGGCGGGTTTTGTAATTCTCCTTTAACCGACAGGGCAAAGGTTGAAACATGAAATAATAAAATCGCAAAAATGAGGATAAACGGACATTTTTTCATATCGTTCAGGTTAAGTTTATTTTGGATAAAAAAAGCAGCCAAATATAATCATTTGGCTGCTTCCGTCATGTTAAAATGAATAATTATTTTTTAATAACCATTTTCTTTACGATATCACCATTATTGGTTTGGATACGTACGGTATAGACGCCTTCTGATAAATTACTCAGATTGAGATCTTTGTTAAAAGAAGCGGTTTGAGAAACTTTTTCCTGATAAACAACGCCACCAACCATATTCATGATTTTTACGTTGGAAATCTGACCTTTAACAGAACTCAAATCAAGGGTAAAGTTACCATTGTTCGGGTTAGGATAAACAAGCATTGCCGAGTTGTCTAATTCGTTAATTCCTGTTGCTACATCAACGTTTCCGTTAATATAAGTAGGTACAAAAACATTTCCGTCATAATCGCCAAATTCGCGTGAAGTTGGATCATCAGTCCATGCTATGGTTGAAGAACCACCGGCAATGCTATTGAATTTTAGTTCAAAGAAGGTATTGTCAGCAATATTTATAGGAGCATCAGCAGCCCATACAAAGGATACTTTGCCAGGATTTGCTGAATTGATCGTAACGGCAGTGATGCCTGCATACCAGTTGGTATCTTTTACATAAGTCAGTTTGCTTGCATCATAAGAAAGAGAGAACTGGAATGAACCCAGATTAGTAATGGATGCTGCATGAACAGGAACAATAACGGTTCCCAGAGTTGCTGAACTTACATTTTCAATAGTCAATGTTTCGCCAGTGGTGGTACTTTTTACTTCATTCGTTTTGGTATTGCCTTTGGTTGTCGGAGTATAAGAAGCATTGGCATCGCCATAAGCTAAACCGTTGAAATCAGCAGTTGTATTTGTTGTAACGTTGAGCGGAGCATTGTTGAAAACCCAATCACCAACGGTGAATGAACTGATGATACCTGCAATACGTTTTTTGATGATTAAAACGTCGCCTGCGGTAAGACTTCCGCTTGCATTTACATCACCTGAAGCTAAGAAAATTCCGGTTAATGTGCTGATACCTGCAATATGTTTTTTGTACAATAAAACGTCGCCTGCGGTTACGCCACCCCATGGTTTGGTTGTAGTTGGTGCAAGGGTATAATTTCCTTCAGGAATTTCATTAAATGAATAATTTCCGGTTGCATCAGTGGTAGCCGTTTGAATAACATTTCCACCATTGTCTTTTAAGCCAATTTGAATACCGCTCAAAGGAACAGGAGTTGTTTTTGGATAGGTAATAGTTCCATCAACAGTAAAATTAGTTGGCGGAGTTAAACCAAATTCATCTTTAGAAGGATACAGATGACGGATAAAGTTGTCACCAGCAGGATCCAAGTCGCCTCTTACCGATAAACCGGGTTCGTTATCTGCCTGATAAATTGCATGAACGTTATCATCAGTTTTTGCGGCAATTACCGGGAAAACGCATTCATCATAAGCATGAAGAACATCGCCGGTGAAATCTTTGAAAGTGCCCCAGGTTAGTCCGCCGTCGCTTGAACCGCGTCCCCAGATATGACGGTATTCTTGTGTTCCGTTATCAAAAGTTTCGGTTACGCCCGAATACATCATATACAGATTATTACTTTGATCAACAGCAAGCTGAGGCATGCTGGATGGACTTAATTCATAATTACCTAAACTGGTAATATCAGTTCCAACGAGATCAAGTTGTCCGTTACCATTTACATCCTGCATCCAGCCAATTAAACTGCCTTGGTCTTCAAGAGTAGCTGGATTAAGGCAATGTTTTTGTTCATAGGGAGTGCCGCCTGTCCATGTAGGAAGATTTTCGTTCCAGTAAGCAATACCATCAACAAAAGGATACCATGATGAGCCTGTACCTGTACCCAAAGCGCGGTTAATGCCAAATGCTACATGCAATAGACCATTATTATCGAAAACACCATGTGCTGAGCCGTCGGGGCAGTAAAAAGTATCGGTAACCGACGTACCATCCCATTTGGGATAAGGATGTTCCCAAATAATGGTTTTTGACCAGCTTTCGCCACCATCAACGGATTTCATTACAATAAGATCGTGTTTGGAACCACCTGCAATAAATGCAAGGTTTTGTCCCTGGGGTTCAACCCATGAATAACTATCACCAGCAAAACCATAATAATCAGCAGAAGTTAGGCCGTCAAGAACTACATTATTTTTTTCCCAGGTAGCACCGCCATCAATGGAACGGGAATAAACCAATGCACCGTCCAAATTCTGGTATTTAGTACCGCCATTGGCAACAGGCATTGTAATAGCAATGATATTAACGGTGTTATGATCGGTACCGCTGGTAACTAATCTTGGCCAGGCAATATCCAAATGTCCGGTAGGACCAGGATAAATGGTCTGTGACCAGGTACCGGTTCCTTTGGTTGCACGTTTACTAATGGCTAAACCAGATGCAGATGTGTGTGAAGCCACTATTTCTCCGCTAGCGCCTAAAGGAGCATAACTTGGCCATCCTGTTCTTACACTTTCAATTCTGGTAGTCGGTTCTGCACCCCAGGAAGTACCGTTATAAAAATTATAACCTGTACCTCTGTTGGTATAGTCCCCGGAACCTTTTGTCCAAACGGCACCCATAGTTCCGTCTTCATAATAGAAGAAACGGCCGTAAGGCGTACATTCGTTGGATTGTAAGTCATAAATGGTTTGACCAATTTCTTCTTCGTTAATGGTCTTTCCCGACTTGGCCGGGTTGTGTTTGATTGCTGTCTGCGGAGTTGCAGTATTCGTAATTACATTGTCATTACTTACATTCATTCTCTTTACCGAATAGTTCTGTAAAGATTTTGAAAAAGTAACTCTCTGATTCTGCGAAAATCCAAACAGCCCTAAGCTTAAGATTAAGCTTAACAGTAGAATTTTTTTCATGTCGTAAAATTAAATTTAAATTAAAAAAAGGATTTTTTCTATTGGATGCAAAAATAGAAAAAATTCAAACAGCGCAGGTTTTATTTAAAAAGATTCGCCAGAATATAATTTATGCCAGCCTAAATTATGGGGTCTACTCCTTAAAATCAAGGAAAAAAAACGCTACAAAATATCCAGATTACTAAACGGCAAAAAAATTCTAACGGCAAATCTGGGTTTAAAAATAAAAAAGCAGCCAAATATCAGAATCTGGCTGCTTTAAAAAATTAAAAAACGATTACTTATTTTTTAATAACCATTTTCTTTACAATTTCACCATTATTGGTTTGAATACGCAGAGTATATACACCTTCCGATAAATTGCTCAAATTAATGTTCTGGTTAAAAGAAGCATTTTGTGCAGCTTTTTCCTGATAAACAACACCGCCAACCATATTCATGATTTTTACGTTAGTAACCTGATCTTTAACGGCACTCAAATTAAGTGTAAAGTTTCCATTGTTCGGGTTAGGATAAACAAGCATTGCCGAATTGTTCAATTCGTTAATTCCTGTAATTGCATCAACGTTTCCATCAGTGTAAGCCGGTACTAAAACATTTCCGTTGTAATCGCCAAATTCGCGTGAGGTCTGATCATCGGTCCATGCTATGGTAGAAGAACCTTCGGAAATAGCATTGAAATTCAGTTCAACTAAAGTATTGTTAGCAATAGTTACCGGAGCATCGGCAGCCCATACAAAAGATACTTTGCCAGGATTTGCCGAATTGATGGTAACTCCCGTAATTCCGTTATACCAGTTTGCATCACTTACATAAGCTAATTTGCTGGCATCATACGAAATAGTAAATTGAAATGAACCTAAGTTCTGGATAGCTGTTGCATGAACAGGAATGGTTATTGTTCCCAAGGTCGTAGCATTTACATTTCCGATGGTAAGAATTTCTCCGGTTGTTGTGCTTTGGGGTGTACTGATGTTGCCTTTGGCAGCAGGAGTATAGGATGCATTGGCATCACCATAAACTAAACCGTTAAAATCGGCAGTGATATTAGACGTAACAGCTAAAGGAGTATTGTCAAAAATCCAGTCGCCAACGGTGAATGAACTGATGATACCTGCAATACGTTTTTTGATGAGAAGAACATCGCCTGCGGTAAGACTTCCGCTTGCATTTACATCGCCTGAAGCTAAGAAAATTCCGGTTAACGTGCTGATGCCTGCAATATGTTTTTTGTATAAGAGAACATCGCCTGCGGTTACTCCACCCCAAGGTTTAGTTGTAGTTGGTGCAAGGGTATAATTTCCTTCCGGTACTTCAGTAAATAAATAATCTCCATTTGCATCGGTAGTTTTGGTCTGTATCACATTTCCGCCATTGTCTTTTAAGTCAATTTGGATACCGCTCAAAGGAACAGGAGTGGTTTTTGGATAGGTAACAGTTCCGTCAATAGTAAAAATAATCGGAGCAGTTAAGGTAACTGCAAGATCGCGGATGTAATTATCACTTGCGGTCGTTTGGTTGCCACTCGTTGAAAGGAACATACCCGGATCGCTATCTGCCTGATAAATAAGATGGACAGTATTGTCACTAACTTTTGAAGCGATAACTGGGAATACACATTCATCATATTGGTGCATCAAATCGCCCGTATAATCAGTAAAGTCGCCCCAGGTTTGGCCGTCATCTTCTGAACTCCGGCCCCAGATATGACGATAGTTCAATGTTCCATTATCAAATCCTTCGGTTACGCTGGAATAAAATAAATAAAGATGGTTATTAGCATCGCAGGCTAACTGAGGATGGGTGGACATACCAACCTGATAATTACTTACACCAACGATATCAAGTTGTCCATTTCCATTAATATCCTGACTGTAGCCAATGAGATTCCCTGTTTGCTCAAGAGCACTTGGATTCAGGCAATTGCATTGTTCAGCTACTGTTCCGCCTGTCCAGGCAGGAAGGTTTTCGTTCCAATAACCAATACCATCATAACCAGCGAAAAAGCTATAACCGCCAGCAGAAGTTCCAGCTAATGCACGGAAAATGCTAAAAGCTACGTGAAGAACGCCATTGTTATCGAACACGCCATGGGCAGAACCATCGGGGCAGTAGAACGTATCAACGGTAGTAAGTCCGTTCCAATGCGGATAAGGATGGTCCCAAATAACGGTTTTCTGCCAGGTATCGCCACCATCGTTTGATTTCATAGCAAAAAGATCATGACTCGGACTGCTTACAATAAAAGCTAAGTTATCTCCCTGAGGTGCAACCCAGGAATACGTATCGCCACCAAAGCCATAATAATCGGCCGAGCCCATACCATCAAGAACCACATTATGCTTGTCCCAGGTAACGCCACCATCGGTGGAACGGGAATAAACCAATGCTCCGTATAATCCCTGATATGCTGTGGTTGTCGGATTAGTGATGGCAATCACATGAATGGTGTTATGATCGGTACCGCTGGTAATCATCCTTGGCCAGGAAAGACTTAATCCGGATGGTGTAGTTGGTGCCGTCAAAGAACTTGCTATCCAGGCGCCACTACCCTTGGTAGCACGTTTAGAAATAACCAAATCGGGAGTGGATGCATGAGCAATCACCATTTCTCCGTTAGCTCCCAATGCTGAATACTGAGGCCAGCCTGTTCTTACACTTTCAATCCGAGCCGTAGGTTCAGGTCCCCAATTAGTTCCGTCATAAAAGTTATACCCTGTACCCCTGTCAGGCCAACTGGCTGTGTTAAATCCCATTGTCCATACCGCACCCCTTGTTCCGTCATCATAGATGAAAAAACGACCATACGGTGTACTCGTATTGGTTTGCATATCATACTTGGTTTGACCAATTTCTTCTTCATTAAAGGATTTACCCGATTTGCTGTGATTTAACTTTACTGCTGTTGGTGAATTTACAGCATTGTTAGTACTAAAATCGTTGCCCAATAGTACTTTTTGGGAAACCTGATTTAGTAAGGATTTTGAAACAGTTACTCGCCTGTTCTGAGAAAATCCAAACAATCCTACACATAGGATTAAACTCAAAAGTAAAATTTTTTTCATGTTGTTAATTTGAATTTAAATTAATTAATAAACTATTTATCTTTTTAATGTTATTACGTAACAAAAGTAAAAAAAAATTGAACAATAATTAAAAAACATAAATAATTTATTTTTAAAATACAAACTACTCATTATAAACTAAATGACTTTATATATTCGTTGGATTTAGCTCCGGTTTAAAAAATAATTCCGAATTTGAGTGATCAAAAAGGATTAGTTTTTCATATTTGATTTATTTGAGCTTAAGAAACGGATAAAACTAATCAGAAAAGTTACTTAAAAAAACAGCCAGGCAATAGAACCTGGCTGTTTTCAAAATAGAAAAAATGATGACTTATTTTTTAATTATCATTTTCTTTACCATATCGCCATTAGTAGTTTGGATGAGTATGGTATATACACCTTCTGACAAATTGCTCAGATTAATGTTCTGGTTAAAAGAAGCATTTTGAGCAACTTTTTCCTGATAAACAACACCGCCAACCATATTCATGATTTTTACGTTAGTAACCTGATCTTTAACGGCACTCAAATTAAGTGTAAAGTTTCCATTGTTCGGGTTAGGATAAACAAGCATTGCCGAATTGTTCAATTCGTTAATTCCTGTAATTGCATCAACGTTTCCATCAGTGTAAGCCGGTACTAAAACATTTCCGTTGTAATCGCCAAATTCGCGTGAGGTCTGATCATCGGTCCATGCTATGGTAGAAGAACCTTCGGAAATAGCATTGAAATTCAGTTCAACTAAAGTATTGTTAGCAATAGTTACCGGAGCATCGGCAGCCCATACAAAAGATACTTTGCCAGGATTTGCCGAATTGATGGTAACTCCCGTAATTCCGTTATACCAGTTTGCATCACTTACATAAGCTAATTTGCTGGCATCATACGAAATAGTAAATTGAAATGAACCTAAGTTCTGGATAGCTGTTGCATGAACAGGAATGGTTATTGTTCCCAAGGTCGTAGCATTTACATTTCCGATGGTAAGAATTTCTCCGGTTGTTGTGCTTTGGGGTGTACTGATGTTGCCTTTGGCAGCAGGAGTATAGGATGCATTGGCATCACCATAAACTAAACCGTTAAAATCGGCAGTGATATTAGACGTAACAGCTAAAGGAGTATTGTCAAAAATCCAGTCGCCAACGGTGAATGAACTGATGATACCTGCAATACGTTTTTTGATGAGAAGAACATCGCCTGCGGTAAGACTTCCGCTTGCATTTACATCGCCTGAAGCTAAGAAAATTCCGGTTAACGTGCTGATGCCTGCAATATGTTTTTTGTATAAGAGAACATCGCCTGCGGTTACTCCACCCCAAGGTTTAGTTGTAGTTGGTGCAAGGGTATAATTTCCTTCAGGTACTTCAGTAAATGAATAATTTCCGGTTGCATCGGTAGTAGCCGTTTGAATAACATTTCCACCATTATCCTTTAAGCTAATTACGATATCGCTCAAAGGAACAGGAGGATTTTTTGGATAGGTAACGGTTCCATCAATGGTAAAATTAGTAATCGGAGGTAAAAGTTCATTGGTGGTAACTGCAAGATCCCTAACAAAATTATCCGTTCCATATGTCTGAGTATGAGTAGTTGAAGCGAATAATCCAGGATCACTATCCGCCTGATAAATAAGATGGACGGTATTGTCTTCCATTTTTGAAGCGATGGAGGGATATACACATTCATCATATTGATGAAGCAAATCACCAGTTAAGTCAACAAAGTCGCCCCAGGTTTGTCCGTCATCCGCCGAACCACGTCCCCAGATATGACGATAGTTATCAGTCCCATTATCAAATCCTTCGGTTACGCTGGAATAAAACATAAAAAGGCGATTATTCGCATCGCAGACCAACTGAGAATGTGAAGACACTCCTACCTGATAGTCGCTAACAACACCAGTAAAATCGAGTTGTCCGTTTCCGTTAATATCCTGACTATATCCAACAAGGCTCCCTTGCTGATCAAGGTTATTAGGGTTAAGGCAATTGCATTGTTCAGCTACAGTACCGCCCGTCCACGTAGGAAGGTTTTCGTTCCAATAACCAATACCGTCGTAAAGATAGAAAAAGTAATACGAACCAACAGTAGTTCCATATAATGCCCGGTAAACGCTGAAGGTTACATGAAGAAGGCCGTTGTTATCGAACACGCCATGGACAGAGCCGTCGGGGCAATAAAATGTATCGGTAACCGTAGTTCCATTCCAGTGCGGGTAAGGATGTTCCCAGATAACGGTTTTTTGCCAGGTATCACCATTATCGTTTGACTTCATTACAAAAAGGTCATGCATTGGACTACCTACAATAAAAGCCAGATTATTTCCCTGGGGTGCAACCCATGAATAATCATCTGCGCTAAAGCCCCAATAATCGGTCGAACCCATACCATCAAGAACCACATTATGCTTGTCCCATGTAGCGCCACCATCGGTAGAACGGGAATAAACCAATGCGCCATTCAGTCCCTGATACGGAGTGGTTGTTGGATTAGTGATGGCAATCACATGAATATTGTTATGATCGGTACCGCTGGTAATCATCCTTGGCCAGGAAAGACTTAATCCGGATGGTGTAGTTGGTGCCGTTAACGTACCTGCTGTCCATGCACCGCTACCTTTTGTTGCACGGGTAGCGGTAATCAGGTTGGCAGTAGATGCATGAGCAATAACGAATTCGCCGTTAGCTCCCAATGCTGAATACTGAGGCCAACCTGTTCTTACGGTTTCAATACGGACTTGCGGTTCGGCACCCCAACTCGTTCCATTAAAATAGTTATACCCGGTACCTCTTTCAGTCCAACTGGGTGAGTTGAATCCCATTGTCCATACAGCGCCTCTTGTTCCATCATCATAGATGAAAAAACGTCCATAAGGTGTACATTTGTTAGATTGCACATCATAGGTAGTAGCTATTATTTCATCTTCATTAATGGATTTGCCCGATTTGCTATGATTTAGTTTTACTGCTGTTGGTGAATTTTCAGCATTACTGTTCATAAAATCGTTGCCCGATATTACTTTTTGGGAAACTTGATTTAGTAAGGATTTTGGAACAGTTGCTCGCCTGTTCTGTGAAAATCCAAGCAATCCTATACATAGGATTAAACTTAAAAGTAGAATTTTTTTCATGTCGCTAATTTGAATTTAAATTAATTTTATCTTTTTAAAAATTATTTGGTAACAAAAGTAAATAAAAATTATAAAAATTAAATAAAAAAAATTATCTTACGACCCAAATTATTTATTAAAACTGAAATAAGCTGATGAATTAGTTGGATTTAACCCCATATTTATAAAAATAATCCCGGCCCCAAAAACCCGGAAAGATTAATCTTCCCCAATTGATCTATCGTTACTACGGATTACAACAACAAATGATTATCCGTTTTTCCGCCCCAAATTATAAAACAAATATTTATGAAGAAAAATATTAATGATTTTTAGTATGATACGTTATATTTTCAACAAAGCAGACTTTGCGTATCCTGCGGTAAATAAAATTTAAACCGAAGAGAATCGATGAGTTCTTCGCAAAGAACCGCAGAGAATTTTTCATTAATAAATTGTTTAGGTAAAATATCAGATAATCATCTATATTATTATCAGCAATTATCTGTTTTATCCGTGGAATCCGTGTTCTATTCTTTTCTGATATACGACATCCTATTTGTCCAATTACATAACATTAGTTCGTATACTTTCGCTTCGCAGGTTATTCGTATGTAATTCGAAGATAAGCCGGATATAAACCGATTTTGATTATCTTTTTCCAGGTTATCTCCGGGTTATCTCTGGGTTATCTCTGGGTTACTATTAAATAAACCATAAACGGCATCTATTAAAAATACACATCTATTTTCAGCCTGAATATTTTTTAACATAGTAAATATCCCATCCTTGATGTATTTCACAACCTGAGTTCAGGATAAAAATCTTAATTTAAGAAACAAAGCTTGTTTGATTATCCGGCATATTTATTGCGGTCCCATTTATGGGACGGATGAAAGGAGTTAGCTATTTTGGCTCTATCCACATTTTCCTGCCTTTTTGTTGGGCTAAGGCCCAAATCTGTTTGTTCTTCTAATTCCGTTGGCTAAAGTCAACGGCAATGAATATTATTTTTCTGTTGTTTGTATAAAATCTTATCCCGAATTCAGGTTATCAACTCGGTGTGTGCAAGGACTTGCACCCTGCCAGTTAAAAAAACTATGCCCAACATACTAAAAAAACAGCCAGGCAATAGAACCTGGCTGTTTTTAAAATAGAAAAAATGATGACTTATTTTTTAATTATCATTTTCTTTACCATATCGCCATTAGTAGTTTGGATGAATATGGTATATACGCCTTCTGACAAATTGCTCAGATTAATGTTCTGGTTAAAAGAAGCATTTTGAGCAACTTTTTCCTGGAAAACAACGCCGCCTACCATATTTATCACCTTAACGTTAGTAATCTGACTCTTAACAGAGCTTAAATCAAGGGTAAAGTTACCATTGTTCGGGTTGGGAGAAACTATTATTGAGGTATTACTTAATTCATTAACGCCAGATAAAATATCAATAGTTCCGTTATTGTAAGTAGGCTCAAGGATGTTTCCATCCCAGTCGCTGAATTCGCGAGGTGTTGGATCATCGCTCCATGCAATGGTTGAATTTCCATAATCTATGGCATCAAATTTCATTTCAAATAAGGTATTATCGGAAATGTTTATCGGAGCATCGGCAGCCCATACAAAGGAAGCTTTCCCATGTTTTCCATTAGGTAAAGGATTGATAGTAACGCCGGTAATACCTGCAAACCAGTTAGTATCCTTTACGTAAATTAATTTTGTTGAATCATAGGAAATAGAAAACTGGAATGAACCTAAGTTATTGATTGCCGTGGCATGAACAGGAATAGTAATGGAGCCTAAGGTTGAAGAATTAACATTTTCGATAGTGAGTACTTCGCCAATGGCAGTACCCTTTACTGCCTTGGTATTGCCTTTGGTTGCCGGAGTATACGAAGCATTGGCATCACCATAAACTAAACCGTTAAAATCGGCAGTGGTATTTGTTGTAACATTGAGCGGAGCATTGTCAAAAATCCAGTCGCCAACGGTGAATGAACTGATAATACCTGCAATACGTTTTTTGATGAGAAGAACATCACCTGCCGTAAGGCTTCCGCTTGCATTTACATCACCTGAAGCTAAGGAAATTCCGGTTAATGTGCTGATACCTGCAATATGTTTTTTGTATAAAAGAACATCGCCTGCGGTTACGCCACCCCATGGTTTGGTTGTGGTTGGTGCAAGAGTATAAGTTCCTTCCGGAACTTCATTAAATGAATAATTTCCAGTTGCATCGGTAGTAGCCGTTTGAATAACAGTTCCACCATTGTCCTTTAATCCAATTTGAATACCATTTAAAGGAACAGGAGGATTTTTTGGATAGGTAACAGTTCCATCAACAGTAAAATTAGTTGGAGGAGTAAAACCAAAATTGGGATACAGGTGACGAATAAAATTGTCACCGGCAGGATCCAAGTCACCTCTTACCGATAGGCCAGGTTCATTATCTGCCTGGTAAATGCAATGAACGTTATCGTCGGTTTTTGCGGCAATTACCGGAAAAACGCATTCATCATAAGCATGAAGCACATCACCGGTAAAATCCATAAAATTGCCCCAGGTTTGTCCGCCGTCTTCTGAACCACGTCCCCAGATATGGCGGTATTGTTGTGTTCCGTTATCAAAAGTTTCGGTAATTCCCGAATACATCAAATAAAGCATATTATTGTTATCAATTGCTAATTGAGGCATACTTGACGGGCTTAAATAGTATAAGCCAAAAATAGTAGTTGCTGTTCCAACGAGATCAAGTTGGCCATTGCCGTTAATGTCCTGCATCCAGCCCACCAAACTACCTTGTTGATCAAGGGTGTTTGGGTCAAGGCAATATTCTTGTTCATGTTGGGTTCCACCTGTCCATGTTGGAAGGTTTTCGTTCCAGTATGCTATACCGTCTACAAATGGAAACCATGAAGCGGCTGAACCATCAGCCATGGCACGATTAACACCAAACACAATGTGCAATAAACCATTATTGTCGAATGCACCGTGAGCAGATCCATCCGGGCAATAAAAAGTATCGGTAGCCGAAGTTCCATTCCAATGTGGATAAGGATGATCCCAAATTACAGTTTTGGACCAGGTTTCGCCAGCATCGGTTGATTTCATTACAAAGAAATCATTTTGATTGTCGCAATAAATAATTGCCAGATTGTCGCCTTTCGGTTCTACAAATGAATAAGCATCTCCGCCAAAAGACACATAATCAGAAGAACCTGTACCATCTAAAACTACATTGCTTTTATCCCAGGTAACTCCACCATCGGTTGAACGGGAATAGCAAACAGCGCCATCTTGTCCTAAATAGGCTGTTCCGCCGTTGGCTACAGGAGCTGTTAAACCAATAATATGAATTGTATTATGGTCGGTTCCACCAGAAACCATACGTGGCCATAATAATTGATGACCGCTTGGTCCTGCATAAGTATACTGTGTCCATGCTCCGGTACCTTTGGTAGCACGTTTGCAAACTACCAATGGAGCGGTTCCGCTAACGTGAGCAATGGTTACTTCACCTGTAGGTCCTAAAGCGCAATAAGATGGCCAGCCGGTTTTCGTATTTTCGATTCTTGCAGTAGGTTCTGGTCCCCAGGAAGTACCATTAAAAAAATTATAACCCGTACCTCTGTCGGTATACGTTCCTGTTCCCATCGTCCATACGGCACCCATCGTTCCATCATCATAATAAACAAAACGGCCATAAGGAGTGCATTGATTAGACTGTAAATCATAAACTGTCTGACCAATTTCTTCTTCATTGATTGTTCGTACAGATTTGGCGGGACTGTGTTTTACTCCTGTCTGTACATTGATAGCATTATCGCTTGCTTTTAGTTTTGGCACCGCTAAGTCCCTTAAGGGCTTTGATACCGTCAATCGGTTATTCTGGGAAAATCCCAATAACCCTAAGCTTAAAATTAAGCTCAAAAGTAGAATTTTTTTCATTTTGCTGATTTAAATTTAATTAAATAATTGGATTTTGATTTGTAATATTATTTAGACGCAAAAATAACAAAAAAAAAGAAAACTTAAAAAATTATTAATCATCCCAATAATTATTTTATAATGTTCATTCTTTTCATAAATTTTTCATTATCTGTTTGAATAATAACGGTATAAACACCATTTGGCAACTCATTCAAATTCAATAATTTGTTTGCAGAAGAATTTGACGAAATTTGTTCTTCGTAAACCACTGTACCCATGATGTTTATGATTTTAATATTTTTGATCTTGGATTTTATATCTCCAAAAGTGAGCGTAAACGATCCGTTGTTTGGATTAGGATAAATATTTACAGAAGCATTCTCAAGGTTGCCGATAGAAGTCGTTACGTCGGTCATTCCATCGATGTAGCTTGCTTCGTAAACGGTTCCATTCCAATCGGTATATTCGCGCAACGTTGGGCTATCGCTCCAGGAAATAATGCTCGTCTCGTTGGTAAGTGTAGTAAAATGCAAATCACATAACTTGCCGTTGGCTATCGAAACTCCGGCTGCATCGGCTGCCCATACAAACGTAAGCTGCCCTGGTATTTTACTATTTACCGTTACATCCTGGATTCCTTCACTCCAGTTGTCGACTCCCGAAAATTTCAATTTATTGGAATCGTAGTTGATGGTAAACTGCAATGCGCCCATATCCTGAACAGCATTGGCCATTACCGGTACGGTAACCGTTCCCGGCTGGGTTGTTACCGATTGAATGGTAAAGGTTGCCGGAGAAGAAGGATTCTTTGCAATACTATTGTTGCCTTTTGCTGTAGGATTGTATGATGCATTGGCATCACCATAAATTAAACCGTGAAGATCGACGGACATATTTGTT